>JACCDM010892510.1_pt1 | contig 22811 bp, 18 predicted proteins | sample 7445851 | NCBI WGS metagenome assembly JACCDM01 (sample SAMN15323438, study PRJNA562643) | freshwater metagenome | isolation source: river surface water | place: USA:Blue River Watershed | collected 2017-08-16
CCATGAAACACTTTGCCATCCTCGGGGCCGGCATGGCCGGCGTCACAGCGGCCCGCACCCTGGTTCAAGCCGGGCATCAGGTCAGTGTGTTTGAACAAGCGCCCTATGTCGGCGGGCGCATGGCCACACGCGACACGCCCTGGGGGTCGTTTGACCACGGCGCGCAGTACTTCACTGTGCGCGATCCGCGGTTTGCCCTGGCGCTGGAGCAAGTGCCGGGCACGTCAGCCTGCGTTCGGCCTTGGAGCGCCAACGCGGTGCGCGTGCTCGATCCCCTGGGTCATGTGGTGGAGGCCGCCTTGCCGACCCGCGAGCCGCATTACGTGCCCACACCAGGCATGCGTTCGCTGGTGGCCCACTGGGCGTCGCCGCTGCAGGCGGCCGGGTGTCTGCACTTGAATGCAAAGGTCGAACGCCTGGCGCGCGACCGACTGAACCCGCATCGCTGGCAGCTGGAAGTACAAGGCGAGGAAGCTGTCGTGGCCAGCGGATTTGATGCGGTGCTGCTGGCCTTGTCCCACGGGCAATCGCTGCAGCTGCTGCGACAGTCCGCTGCCGAAGCCTCGGTCAGTGAATTGATGGCGGGCATGCAAGGCGTGGAAGTGGCACCCTGCTGGACGCTGATGCTCGCCTTTCCCCAGGCCAACCAGCCGAGCCTGTCCTACCTGGGACCGCAATGGAATGTGGCACGCAGCACCCACCACCGCATTGCGTGGCTGGCTCGCGAGTCCTCCAAACCGCGCCGCTCGCCGATCGAGCGCTGGACGGTGCAAGCCAGCCCCGAGTGGTCGCTGGAACACTTGCAGGACGACCCCGCCCGGGTGGAAGCCAAGTTGCTCAAGGCCTTTGCCGAGCTCACCGGCATTCGCATCCAACCCACGCACGTGCAGGCGCACCGCTGGGGACAGGCCAAGACCCTGCGCCCCCTGGGCACCTCACACCTGTACCGGCCCGACGTCGGCCTGGGCACTTGTGGCGACTGGCACCTGGGTCACCGGGTCGAGGACGCCTTTGTGAGCGGCCTGTCGCTGGCCCTGGCTGCCGCCTGAGGCGGAGCACGCAGTGGCGGGATACCGGGGCCGCTTTGCGCCCTCGCCCACGGGGCCGCTGCACGCCGGGTCCCTGGTGGCCGCGCTGGCCAGTTGGCTGGATGCACGTGCCCACCACGGCGTGTGGTTGGTGCGCATCGAGGACGTGGACCTGCCACGTTGCGAGCCGGGGGCCGACGCCCACATCCTGCGTCAATTGGCCGATTGCGGCTTGCATCCTGACGAGCCGCCCACCTGGCAATCACGCCACGGCGCCGCCTTTGAGCAAACCCTCAACCATCTGCAACAGCAGGCCTCGGTGTACGGCTGCCGTTGCTCGCGCAAAGAGATCGAGCAAGCCTGGGCCGCTCGGGGTGTGCTGAAGTCACGTCATCAGGAACTGGTGTATCCGGGCACATGCCGATCCGCACACGGGCACGGGCCCCAGTCCGACCCTCTCATACCGGGCCATCCACCCCGGGGGCTGGCCTGGCGGTATCAAGTGCCACCTGAGAGCCGGGTCAACTGGCGTGACCGTCGGCTGGGGGAGTGCACACAGCAGGTCAACGATTCGGTGGGGGATTTCGTGCTGCGACGGGCCGATGGCGTGTGGTCGTATCAACTGGCGGTGGTCACCGACGATGCGCGTCAAGGGATCACCCATGTGGTACGCGGCGAAGACCTGGCCGACAACACCCCGCGACAGATTCTGCTGCAACAAGCCCTCGGGTTGCCCATCCCGATCTACCTTCACACCCCGTTGGTGCTGGACGCAGCAGGTGAGAAATTGTCCAAACAACAAGGCGCTCCAGCCCTGGACACGCAACACCCCGTGAGAGCGCTGCACGCCGCGGCCCAGATCCTGGGGCTGTCGTCTGTGGATGCGCATAGTGCCTGCACGCCGGCCGAGGCACTTCAGGGGTGGGTACATGAATGGCGTGAGCGGTGGGTGTGAGCGGTGGGCGGTCTCTCTACAATTCGGGCCACGATGACGCGCCCCGAACACACCCCGCCTCCTGACGTTGCCCACCCCCAGAAAGTCCGCACCTTTGTCAAACGGGCCGGCCGCACGAGTTCGGGTCAGGCTCGCGCCATCGAGACCCTGGGCGCCGAGTTCATCCGCCCCTACAGCGGCGCACCCGTGCTCTGGCCGGATGTGTGGGGCCAGGACTGGCGTGAGCAACCGGTGGTGCTGGAGATCGGGTTTGGCATGGGCGACGCCACGGCCCACATTGCGCAGGTACTGCCTGACACGGTCTTCCTGGGCTGCGAGGTGCACGAACCCGGTGTGGGGGCTTTGCTCAAACAGATGGGTGAGCGGGGACTGCGCAACCTGCGCATCCTGCAACACGATGCGGTCGAGGTGCTGGAGCACATGATCCCTCCCGCCAGCCTGGACGGCGTGCACATTTTCTTTCCCGACCCGTGGCACAAGAAACGTCACCACAAGCGCCGGCTGATTCAGCCGCCGCTGGTGCAATTGTTGTGTTCACGTCTGAAGCCCGGCGGCTATGTGCATTGCGCCACCGACTGGGCACCCTACGCCGAGCAAATCCTCGACGTGTTGCGTGCCGAGCCCCTGCTGCGCAACCGCTCCAGCCGTGCGGATGGCTATGCCGATCGGCCGGACTACCGCCCGGTGACCAAGTTCGAGCGCCGTGGCCTGCGCTTGGGCCACGGGGTGTGGGATCTGGTGTTCGAGCGCGTCTGAGCGCGACGCGCGAGCGTCAGACGCGCTGTTCGACCCAGGCTGCCACGCTGGCCAAGGCCTGAGGCAAGGCCTGGGCATCGGTTCCCCCCGCCATGGCCATGTCGGGCTTGCCACCGCCTTTGCCCCCGACTTGCTGGGCCACAAAGTTGACCAGATCGCCGGCCTTCACCTTGCCCACGCTGTCGGCCGTCACACCCGCCGCAATCTGCACCTTGTCGCCATCGACCGCCGCCAACACGATAGCAGCGGTTTTGAGTTTGTCCTTGAGTTTGTCCAGGGTGTCGCGCAAGGTCTTGGCATCGGCACCGTCGAGCTTGGCGGCCAGGACCTTCAAGCCTTTCACCTCCACCACCTGCGACACCAGTTCGTCGCCCTGCGCGGACGCGAGCTTGCCCTTGAGCGCCGCGACTTCCTTTTCCAGCACGCGCACCTGGTCGAGCACCTGAGCGATCCGGCTGTTGAGTTCGGCTGCCGGCGCCTTCAAAGAGCCCGCGGCCTGCGACACCGTGTCTTCCAAGGATTGCAAATACGCCAGGGCATTGGCGCCCGTGACCGCCTCGATACGCCGCACACCCGCCGCCACGCCGCTTTCGGCCACGATCTTGAAGAGACCGATATCGCCGGTCGCGTTCACATGGGTGCCACCGCACAACTCGCGGCTCGAGCCGATATCGAGCACGCGCACTGTCTCGCCGTACTTCTCGCCAAACAGCATCATCGCGCCGGTTTTCTGCGCGGACTCGATGTCCATCACCCGGGCCTGCGCCGTTGCGTTGGCCAGTATTTCGGCATTCACGCGCGTTTCGATCTGACGGATTTCGGCATCGGTCACGGGCGTGTTGTGGGCGAAGTCAAAGCGCGTGCGGTCCGCATTGACCAGCGAGCCCTTTTGCTGCACATGGCCGCCGAGCACTTCCCGCAAGGCCTTGTGCATGAGGTGAGTGGCAGAGTGGTTGCGCACGGTGGCTGCGCGCAACTCGCTGTCCACATGGGCCTGCACCGCATCGCCCACGGTCAGTTGGCCGCTTTGCAGTTCGCCATGGTGGCCAAACACATCGGCCTTGATCTTTTGCGTGTCCAGCACATGGAATTGAGCACCGCCGTGGTGGATCACACCCTGGTCACCCACCTGGCCGCCGGACTCGGCGTAGAACGGGGTGGTGTCCAGCACCACCACGCCAGACTGTCCTGCGCCAAGGGTTTGCACCGGTGTGCCGTCCACGTACAGGGCCAGCACCTTGGCATGCGTCATCAGCGAGTCGTAGCCAGCAAAGTGGTTGCCTGCGCCGGTGTACTCGAGCGCCTTGTCCATCTTGAATTTGCCGGCCGCACGGGCCTGGGACTTCTGCTTGTCCATCGCGGCAGCAAAGCCCGCCTCGTCAACCGTCAACCCGCGCTCGCGACACACATCGTTGGTGAGGTCGAGCGGGAACCCATACGTGTCGTGCAACTTGAAGGCCACGTCACCGGGCAGCACGGTCACACCCCCGTCCAGGGCGCCGTCCAGAATCTGCATGCCGATTTCGAGCGTCTCGTAAAAACGCTCTTCCTCGGCCTTGAGCACATCGGCCACACGGTCGGCGTTCTCGCGCAGGTTGGGGTAGGCCTCGCCCATGAGCTTGACGAGATCGGGCACCAGCTTGTGAAAGAAGGGGGTTTTCTTGCCCAGCTTGTAGCCGTGACGGATGGCGCGCCGGATGATGCGACGTTGCACATACCCGCGACCTTCGTTGCTGGGAATCACACCATCGGCCACCAGGAACGAGGTGGCACGCAGGTGATCAGCAATCACCCGCAGGGAGGGAATGCTCAGGTCGGCACAACCCGTTTCGCGCGCAGCGGCCTTGATCAGGGTGTCAAAGAGGTCGATCTCGTAGTTGCTGTGCACATGCTGCAGGATGGCCGCCAGGCGCTCCAGGCCCATGCCCGTGTCCACGCAGGGGGCCGGCAGTTTCGTCACCGAGCCGTCCTCGTGCATTTCAAACTGCATGAACACGTTGTTCCAGATTTCGATGAAGCGGTCACCGTCTTCCTCGGGGCTGCCCGGCGGGCCACCGGGGATGTGGTCACCGTGGTCATAGAAAATTTCGCTGCAGGGGCCGCAGGGACCGGTGTCGGCCATCATCCAGAAATTGTCGGATTTGTAGCGCCCGCCCTTGTTGTCGCCGATACGGATCACGCGCTCGGGGGGCAGGCCGATTTCCTGGGTCCAGATGTCGTAGGCCTCGTCATCCTCCTGGTACACCGTGGCCAGCAGGCGCTCCTTGGGCAAGCCGTACACCTGCGTGAGCAACTCCCAGGCCCATTTGAGTGACTCGCGTTTGAAGTAGTCGCCAAACGACCAGTTGCCCAGCATCTCGAAAAAGGTGTGGTGACGCGCGGTATAGCCCACGTTTTCCAGGTCGTTGTGCTTGCCGCCAGCGCGCAAACAGGCCTGCACCGAGGCGGCGCGCACATAGCTGCGACGGTCAGACCCCAGGAACACATCCTTGAACTGCACCATGCCGGAGTTGGTGAACATCAGGGTGGGGTCGTTGCCCGGCACCAGGGGGCTGGACGCCACCACGGTGTGCCCTTTGGCCGCAAAAAAGTCGAGAAAGCTTTGACGGATCTCGGCAACGGAAAAGGTGCGTGTGGTCATGGGTGCTAACGCGGGCAAAGGCCGGCTGGAAAAGAGTCGGTGATGAAAGGATGTCAACCGGCGCAAGCCCTGGGCTGCATCCGGCGCAATCAAACTTTTGATTATAAGTGGGGGCTTCACTGGCGTGACTTGCAAGCACCCCTGCACGGGGTATGCTCTGCGTTTTGGAGGAGACCGACCATGGACATGAAAACAGCCCCCCTCTCGCTTCTCAACGACCCGACCCTGCTCAAGACCGACGCCCTGATCAACGGCCAGTGGGTCTCGGGCTCACAGCGCTTTGATGTGCACGACCCCGCCACCGGCCAGAAACTCGCCGACGTGGCCAACCTCGGGCCCGCCGAAGCCGAGCAGGCCATCCACGCCGCCAACGCCGCCTGGCCCGCCTGGCGCAACAAAACCGGCAAGGAGCGCAGCATCATCCTGCGCAAGTGGTACGACCTGTTGATGGCCAACGTGGAAGACCTGGGCCGCCTCATGACCGCCGAACAGGGCAAGCCGTTTGCCGAAGCCAAAGGCGAAGTGGCCTACGGTGCCAGCTTCGTTGAGTGGTTTGCCGAAGAAGCCAAGCGCGTCAATGGCGAGACCCTGCCCCAGTTCGACAACAACCGCCGCTTGATGGTCATCCGCCAACCCATTGGCGTGTGCGCAGCCATCACCCCCTGGAACTTTCCGCTGGCCATGATCACCCGCAAGGTGGCGCCGGCGCTGGCCGCCGGCTGCCCGGTGGTGATCAAACCGGCCGAGCTCACCCCGCTCACCGCACTGGCGGCAGCCGAACTCGCCGTGCGTGCCGGCATCCCGGCCGGTGTGCTCAACGTGCTCACCGCGGACAGCGACAACAGCATTGCCGTGGGCAAGGTGTTCTGTGCCAGCGACATCGTGCGCCACATCAGCTTCACCGGCAGCACCGAGGTGGGCCGTATCCTGATGGCGCAGTCAGCTCCCACGGTGAAAAAGCTGTCGCTGGAACTGGGCGGCAATGCGCCTTTCATCGTGTTTGATGATGCCGACATCGACTCGGCCGTCGAAGGCGCCATCGCCAGCAAGTACCGCAATGCGGGCCAGACCTGCGTGTGCGCCAACCGGATTTATGTGCAGAACGGTGTGTACGACGAGTTCGTGCAGAAATTCGCCGCCAAAGTGCAGGCGCTCAAGGTAGGCAATGGGTTTGAAGACGGCGTGCTGCAAGGCCCGCTGATTGAACCCGCAGCCGTGGCCAAGGTGCAGCGCCACCTGGAAGATGCCCTGCAGCGCGGCGGTAAAGTCGTCACCGGGGGCCAAGCCCTTCAGGGCCAGTTTTTCCAGCCCACCGTGGTGGCCAATGCCAGCCCTGACATGCTGTGCGCCAAGGAAGAGACCTTCGGCCCCTTCGCACCGGTGTTTCGGTTCAACACCGAGCAGGAAGCCATCGATGCGGCCAACAACACCGAGTTCGGGCTGGCCAGCTACTTCTACAGCCGCGACGTGGGTCGCATCTTCCGCGTCAGCGAAGGCCTGGAGTACGGCATGGTGGGGATCAACGTGGGCATCATCGCCACCGAGCATGTGCCCTTTGGCGGCGTGAAGCAGTCTGGCCTGGGCCGCGAGGGTTCGCACCATGGCATGGAGGAATACGTCGAACTGAAGTACCTGTGCATTGGCGATGTGCTGAAGTGATTCAGGCAACAGGCCTGGCCAGTTGGCGAATCTGAAGCATCGCATCTGGTTAGAATGCCGACACTTCGCGGGTGTAGTTCAATGGTAGAACGGCAGCTTCCCAAGCTTTAGACGAGGGTTCGATTCCCTTCACCCGCTCCAGATTCGATGTTCCTCTCGCCGCACGAGACCCCCCCAACCCGGCCCAACTCAAGGGTTCGGGTTGTGTTGTTTCTGCCCTCGGCATGAACACGCCCCCAGCGCCCTCGTACCGAAGCACCCTCCTGATCGGACTCGTGGCGCTGGCCGTTGCCATGGGGGTGGGTCGATTTGCCTTCACCCCGCTCATGCCCTTGATGGTGCGCGATGTCACCCTCGATGCCGCCACGGGTGCCGAGTGGGCTGCAGCCAATTACGCGGGGTATCTGGTCGGCGCGCTGAGTGCCTCTTGGTTTGCACGCAGCCCAAGAGTGGGGCTGCAGCTCGGTCTTCTGGGCGTCGCCGTCTCGACGCTGGGGATGGCATGGGCCGATCTCTCGCCAGCATGGCTGGGCGCTTGGCTGCGCGGCCTGTCCGGGGTCTGCAGTGCCTGGGTCATGGTCTGTGCCAGCAGTTGGTGCCTGCCCGAACTGGCGCGTCGGGATGCTGCTGCGATGAGCGGCTGGATGTACTGCGGCGTGGGCGTCGGTATTGTCTTGACTGGGGCCCTGAGCTGGCTCGGCGGGCATCAACTGGCGTGGGTGCTGTGGATCGAGTTGGCGCTGCTGGCTGCCCTCGGCGCTGCATGTGTTCGATGGGCCCTGCCCCATTCGGCTGAGGTACCGTCTGGCCCTGTTGCCAAGGGCGTCCAGGCCAGCGCGCCAACGGTTCCGCGTCACTCGCTCGGGCTCATCCTGTGTTACGGCGCGTTTGGATACGGGTACATCGTGCCAGCCACCTTTTTGCCCACCATGGCGCGCCAGCTGGTCGACGACCCGTTGATCTTCGGTCTCACCTGGCCACTGTTTGGGCTGGCCGCGGCCGTGTCCGTGGCCCTGGCTTCACGCTGGCTGGCGGGCTGGCCGCGCCGACAGGTGTGGGCTGTAGCCCAAGCCCTGATGGCTGTGGGCACGCTGATCCCCTTGCTGCAGCAGAGTCTGTGGGGCCTGGCGTTGTCCGCCATCCTGGTGGGGGGGACCTTCATGGTGGCTACCATGGCGGGCCTGCAATTGGCACGTGAGCATATGCCCGCCAACCCCACACCCTTGCTGGCGCGCATGACCGGGGCTTTTGCCGCGGGTCAGATGGCGGGGCCCCTGCTCGTTCGCCTGATAGCATCACAGAACGTGACGCAAGCCGAGGCCTTGTACCTGGCCAACGGATTGGCAACGTTGATCCTGCTGATCACCTCGCTCTGGCTCTGGCGTGCCCCATGAGGGTGTGACCTGGTGAAAAAAAGGCCCACCTGGGTGGGCCCTGTTTGCCAAGCATGGCCACACTCAGATCAGCGTCACGCCCGTCTTGCTCTGCACAAACTCGCGCGTCACGCCAGGCGCCAACTCGATGATCTTCAGACCCTCGGGTGTCACGTCCATCACGGCCAGGTCGGTGATGATGCGGTCAACCACCCCCACGCCGGTCAGCGGCAGGTTGCACGCCGGCAGGATCTTGAGGTCCTCGGTGCCATCCTTCTTGCGCGCCACATGCTCCATGAGCACGATCACGCGCTTCACACCGGCCACCAGGTCCATGGCGCCCCCCATGCCCTTGACCATCTTGCCGGGGATCATCCAGTTGGCCAGGTCGCCCTTGGCGCTCACCTGCATGGCGCCCAGGATGGACAGGTTGATCTTGCCGCCGCGGATCATGGCGAAGCTGTCGTGGCTGCCAAAAATCGACGAGCCCTTGATGGTGGTGACCGTCTGCTTGCCGGCGTTGATGAGATCGGCGTCGATCTCGTCCTCGTAGGGAAAGGGGCCGATGCCCAACATGCCATTCTCGCTTTGCAGCCAGACCTCGATGTGGTCGGGCACGTGGTTGGCCACCAGCGTGGGGATGCCGATGCCAAGGTTGACATAAAAACCGTCCTGCAATTCCTGGGCTGCGCGGGCAGCCATCTGATCTTGGGTCCAGGGCATGATGAAATTCCTTGTTGACGAGGCCGCGTCTGTTGCGCCCTCAAATGACAGTCAGACTTTGCGCTCGCGCGTGGTGCGTTTTTCGATACGCTTTTCAGGCGTTGGGTTGTGCACGATACGGTGCACATAGACGCCCGGCAGGTGGATGTCGTCCGGGGCCAACTCGCCGGTGGCGACGATGCGCTCGACTTCCACCACACAGATCTTGCCCGCCATGGCGGCAGCCGGGTTGAAGTTGCGCGCCGTGAGGTTGAAGCGCAGGTTGCCCGAGCGGTCTGCCACGTCAGCCTTGACCAGCGCCACATCGGGCACCAGGGAGCGCTCCATCACATAGGTCTCACCGTCGAAGTCGCGCAGCTCCTTGCCGTCGGCCACGATGGTGCCCACACCCGTCTTGGTGAAGAAGGCAGGGATGCCAGCACCACCAGCACGCAGTTTCTCGGCCAGCGTGCCCTGGGGGGTGAAGTCGAGTTCGAGTTCACCGGCCAGGTACTGACGCTCGAACTCCTTGTTCTCGCCCACGTAGGAGGAGATCATTTTCTTGATCTGACGGGTTTGCAAGAGCAGGCCAAGGCCAAAGTCGTCGACGCCAGCGTTGTTGGAGATCACGGTCAGGTTCTTGACGCCCGTGTCACGCAGCGCCGCAATCAGGGCCTCGGGGATGCCGCACAGACCGAATCCACCCACGGCCATCAGCTGACCGTCGGCCACGATGTCCTTGAGCGCCTCGGCGGCGGAGGGAAAAATCTTGTTCAAGTTGAGCTCCAGTCAGATACCTTCGAACCGGTGTCGATTTTAAGCCCTGGCCGCAGGGCCTCGTTGCCCACGGCCAACCAGCGCCCCAGGGCGCCCAGTCGAGCGGGTGACAGCGCCATAATCACCGCCATGCGCCACGGCACTGCCCTGGCCCGTCGAATTGTCAGCCTCAGCCAGGAGACCCCATGAGCCGTTACCCCGCCCCGGAGATCCACGACCTGCCCGACGACATCCGCGCCAAGGTGCTGGAAGTGCAGGAGAAAGCGGGCTTTGTCCCCAACGTGTTCCTGGCCCTGGCGCGTCGACCCGCCGAGTGGCGCGCCTTTTTCGCTTACCACGATGCGCTGATGCTCAAGGAAGAAGGCAGCCTCACCAAAGGCGATCGCGAGATGATCGTCACCGCCACCAGCGCGGTCAACAACTGCCTGTATTGCGTGGTGGCCCACGGCGCCATTTTGCGGATTTACGAGAAAAAACCGCTGGTGGCCGACCAGGTGGCCATCAACCACCGCAAGGCCGATATCAGCCCACGTCAGCGGGCCATGCTCGACTTTGCCCTCAAGGTCTGCCAGCACAGCGACGAGGTGGAAGACGCCGATTTCAAAGCCCTGCACGCCCATGGCTTCAGTGACGAAGACATCTGGGACATCGCGGCCATCACCGCGTTCTTCGGCTTGTCCAACCGCATCGCCAACGTCACCGGCATGATGCCCAACCCCGAGTTTTATGTGATGGGCCGGGTCCCCAAGAAAAAGGACTGAGCCGGGACTTAGAGCGCGAACCCGTCATCGGCGGCAATGATCGCGCCGTTGATGAAGCCGCTCTCGGGGCTGGACAGCATAACCAGCACGGCGTCCAGGTCCTGGGGATGACCGATGCGCTTGCGCGGCAACATCTGCACCAGCTTCTGTCCCTGCTCGGTTTGCCAGTGGTGGTGATTGATCTCGGTGTCGATATAGCCCGGGCAGATCGCATTCACATTGATGCCAAAGCGCCCCCACTCCAGGGCCATCGCTTTGGTCATGTGAACGACCGCCGCCTTGCTCATGCAATACACACCGATTTGTGGCAACACTTTCAGGCCTGCCATGCTGGCAATGTTGATGATGCGCCCGCCCGTGTAGGTGCCAGGCGCTGCGCCCTTGGCCCGCGCCATCATGCGCTTGCCCACCTCTTGGGCGACAAAAAACGCACCGCGCACATTGGTGTCGAAAATGAAGTTGAAGTCCTCTTCCTCCACTTCCTGCAGGCGCTGGGTGTTGCTCACACCCGAGTTGTTGATGAGGATGTCGATCGGACCCACCTCGGTTTCGGCGTGGGCCACCGCTGCGCGGATGCTGCTGATTTCCGTCACATCCAGCGCCACCACATGCGCATTGCCGCCCTCGGCCTCGATGTGGGCACGCAGCTCCTTGAGCCGCTCCACCCGCCGGCTGGCCAACACCACGGCAGCCCCAGCCTTGGCCAGGGTGCGGGCGAACTGGGCACCCAGCCCGCTGGAAGCACCGGTCACCAGGGCCACGCGGCCCGACAGATCGAGTTGATAGGCCATGTGGCTCTCCTTGCTGTTCGAAACCTGAAGGCCCATTATCCTGCCAGCCGCGAGAGCCTGCGCATAGAATATTTGCAGCTTGAAGCACTGACACGCCGATGAGCCTTTTTTTCTTAGCTGACACACCCCTATGAGCCCAGAACAGATCCTCGAGCAATTCGGTCCCCGCGAGTCCATGGACTACGACGTGGTGGTGGTGGGCGCTGGTCCGGCAGGCTTGTCCACCGCCATCCGACTCAAGCAGCTGGCAGCCGAGCAAGGCCAGGAGGTGTCGGTGGTGGTGCTGGAAAAAGGCTCCGAGCCTGGGGCTCACATCCTGTCGGGGGCCATCATGGACCCGATCGCGCTGTCCGAACTGTTCCCCAACTGGAAAGCCCTGGGTGCCCCCCTCAACCAACCGGTCACCGACGACGCCTTCATGTTCTTCAGCGAGAACGGGGCCACCCGCACGCCCAACTGGCTGTTGCCGCCATGCTTTCACAACGAAGGCAACTACATCATCAGCCTGAGCGAATTCACGCGCTGGCTAGGTCAACAGGCCGAAGCCCTGGGCGTGGAAATCTTCCCAGGCTTCACCGCCGCTGAAGTACTCTACGACGAAAAGGGCGCTGTCAAAGGTGTGGCCACAGGCAACATGGGCGTGGGCAAGGATGGCGAGCCGACCGAGAACTTCCAGCTCGGCATGGAACTGCACGCCAAGTACACGGTGTTTGCCGAGGGCGCGCGCGGACACCTGGGCAAGCAAGTCATTTCACACTTTCATCTTGACGCCGGACGCGACCCGCAAAGCTACGGCATCGGCATCAAGGAGGTGTGGGAAATCGACCCGGCACGCCACCAGGCTGGCCTGGCTTTGCACAGTGCCGGCTGGCCGCTCGATGCCGACACCTACGGCGGTTCGTTCGTCTACCACATGCCCAACAACCAGCTGGTGATCGGTTTTGTGGTGGGCCTCGATTACAGCAACCCGTGGCTGAGTCCCTTCGAGGAATTTCAGCGCTTCAAGACCCACCCCAACATCCGCTGGTACCTGGAGGGCGACGAGGCCCATGGTGTGAAGCCGGGCAAACGCCTGGCCTATGGTGCGCGTGCCATCACCGCGGGAGGCTTGCTGAGCCTGCCCAAGACCGTGTTCCCCGGCGGCGCGCTGGTCGGTTGCGACGCGGGCTACCTCAATGCCAGCCGTATCAAGGGCTCGCACGCCGCCATCAAGACTGGCATGCTGGCTGCCGAGGCTGCCTTTGAGGCGCTGGGCGCAGGTCGCTCGCGCGATGAACTCACCGCCTACCCCGACGCCTTCGAAAACAGCTGGCTCTACACCGAGCTGAACAAGGCGCGCAACTTCAAGCAATGGTTCAAGAAAGGCCGCACCGTGGGCAGCCTGATGACCGGCATCGAGCAATTCGTGTTGCGAGGTCATATTCCGTGGACCCTTCACCGCGAAAAGGCCGATCACACGTACCTCAAACCAGCCGCCGAGTGTGCGGTCATCGAATACCCGAAACCCGATGGCAAGATCACCTTTGACCGGCTGAGCAGCGTCTTCATCAGCAACACCAACCACGAGGAAAACCAACCGGCCCACCTGACGCTCAAAGATGCGTCAGTGCCGGTGCAGATCAACCTCGCCAAGTTTGCTGGACCCGAGGCGCGCTACTGCCCCGCCGGTGTGTACGAATACATCAAGTCGCCCACTGGCGCGGACCAGTTGCAGATCAACGCGCAGAACTGCGTGCACTGCAAAACCTGTGACATCAAGGACCCCACGCAGAACATCGTGTGGGTCACCCCAGAGGGCGGTGGTGGCCCCAACTACGGAAGCATGTAAACATGAACATCGTCATCACCGGCGGCGCCGGATTTCTGGGTGCCCGTCTGGCACGCACCCTGCTCGCTCAGGGCAGCTTCAGCCTCAATGGCGCAGCGGCTCAACCCATCCGCTCGGTGCTGCTAGTAGACCGTGCGCCAGCACCCGCCGATCTGGCATCAGATGCCCGCGTGCGCTCGCTCGTGGGGGACCTGAACGAGTTGCTAGCCCCTGGCCCGAACGGCGTGCCCGCCATTCCAGCGGGCACCGATGTGGTCTATCACTTGGCGGCGGCCGTGAGCGGCGAGTGCGAAGCCGACTTCGACCTGGGCATGCGCAGCAACCTGGCGGCCACCGAAGCCCTGCTGTCGGCCTGTCGCGCCCTGGGCACCCAGCCCACCGTGGTGTTCACCAGCTCGCTGGCGGTGTTCGGCCTGGTGCACGACCAGCCTGCCCTGCCCCCGCCCGAGGTCATCACCGACCTCACACTGCCCACGCCGCAAACCAGCTATGGCATCCAGAAATTCATCGGCGAGCAGCTGATGGCCGACTACACCCGCAAGGGCTTCATCCGCGGGCGCAGTGTGCGTCTGATGACGGTGAGTGTGCGCCCGGGCAAACCCAACGGCGCGGCCTCGAGTTTCTTCAGCGGCATGGTGCGTGAACCGCTCGCGGGCGTTCGTGGCGCCTGCCCGGTGACCCCGGACACCCCGGTGGCCCTGGCCTCGCCGGGCAACACCATTGCCGGGCTGGTGCGCATTGGCCAGACCAGCGATGCCGAGTGGGGGCCACGGACCGCCCTCAACATGCCAGCCCTGGTGACCACCGTGGGCGAGATGGCGGCAGCACTCGGCACCGTGGCCGGCAAGGCCGCCACCGACCTGATTGACTGGACGCCGGATGAGAACATTCGTCGTATCGTCAAGTCCTGGCCGGGCCGCGTGGAATCGGCTCGCGCTCGCGGTCTGGGGCTGAGCGCCGACCCGGATTTCGAAACCATCATCCGAGACTACATCCGCGAAAACCCGCAAGCCATCAAAATTGCCTTGCCCAAGGCCTGACGCTGGCCTGCTTGCGGCTAGAATTCATTTCGTCAGGAGAGAGTCGCAAGACCGCCGAAGGCTGAACGCTCAGGCAAAAGGACTGACGCAATCGATTCTGTTGGAGAGAGACGCTGGTGCGCCGACACACAGCGTCCACCGAAGGGGCAAGACCGCACGATGACGTGCCGTTGAATCTCTCAGGTAAAGCGGACAACAGGGTTCCCGACGTTTCATGTGAGACGACGATAACCTTGGAGCCCTCCATGTCAGATGCCTCGTCTGCAACTGCCCCCCTGCAGACCACCCCGCTCAACGCATTGCACCTCGAACTCGGTGCGCGCATGGTGCCGTTTGCCGGCTACTCGATGCCGGTGCAATACCCCCGTGGCCTGATGGCCGAACACCTGCACACGCGCAGCCAGGCAGGCTTGTTTGATGTGTCGCACATGGGGCAACTCACCCTCTCAGGCCCGCAGGCAGCGCTGGCGTTCGAGAGCCTCATGCCGGTGGATGTGGTGGGTCTCGCGCCCGGGCGCCAACGCTATGGTGTGCTGCTGAATGACGAGGGCGGCATCCTGGACGATCTGATGTTTGTGAACCGCGGCGACGACCTCTTGGTGGTGGTCAATGGCGCGTGCAAAGTGGCCGACATCGCCCACTTGCAGCAACGCATCGGCACGCAATGCACGATCACCCCTCTGCCGGATCAAGCCTTGCTGGCGCTGCAAGGGCCGATGGCCGTCACGGCCCTGGCTCGACTGCTGCCCGGGGTCACCTCGCTGGTGTTCATGACGGGTGCTGCCTTTGAATGGGAAGGTGTCCCCCTCTTCATCACCCGCAGTGGCTACACCGGCGAGGACGGCTTTGAAATTTCCATCCCAGCCTCACAGGCAGAAGCCTTCGCGCGTGCGCTGCTGGCGCAGCCCGAGGTCTTGCCGATTGGTCTGGGCGCTCGCAACTCCTTGCGCCTGGAGGCCGGCTTGTGCCTGTATGGACAAGACCTCGACACCACCACGTCGCCGGTGGAAGCCGGTCTCAATTGGGCGATCCAGAAGTCACGCCGGGCGGGCGGCGAACGCGCCGGCGGCTTTCCTGGCGCCGAACGCGTGTTGCGTGAGCTGGCGCAGGGGCCGACGCGCTGCCGCGTGGGTTTGGTGGCGCAAGCGCGTGTGCCCGTGCGCGAACACACGGCCTTGCAGACACCCGACGGCGCACCGGCTGGCGAGGTCTGCAGTGGCTTGCTCGGCCCTACCTGTGACCAACCCATTGCCATGGCGTATGTACCCCGCGAACTCTCGGCCGCGGGCACCGTGTTGCACGCCCTGGTTCGCGGCAAACCCGTGCCCATGGTGGTGCAGGCCATGCCCTTCGTTCCCACCCGCTACTACCGAGGCTGATACCCTCGGTTGACCCCATCTCAATTTCTCTGAAAGGAAGCCACCATGAGTCTCAAATACACCGCTGAACACGAATGGGTTCAATCCGGCGCCGACCACGTCACCGTCGGCATCACCCACCACGCGCAGGATGCGCTGGGTGATGTGGTGTTTGTCGAACTCCCCGAGGTAGGCAAACATTTCAAGGCCGGTGATGTGGCCGGTGTGGTCGAGTCTGTCAAGGCGGCCGCCGACGTCTACATGCCGCTGGGCGGCACCATCACCGAGGTGAACGAAGCCCTGCGCGACGACCCCGCGCTGGCCAACAGCGATCCGCTGGGCGCGGGCTGGTTCTTCAAGGTCCGTCTGGACAATGCCGCCGATGTTGACGGCCTGATGGACGAAGCCGCCTACCAAGCCCTCACCGCCTGAGAGAAACTGCCATGCTGATGTCGAGCCTCACACCGCTGGGTGAACTGGAGAATGCCTGCGAGTTCGAATCCCGCCACATCGGTCTGACCGAGGCCGACCAGGCGCATATGCTGTCGGTGATTGGTGAGGCCTCGCGCCGCAGCCTGATCGAAGGCATCGTGCCTGCCAGCATCGCGCGCAGCCAGGGCATGCAACTGCCCGCCCCCATCACCGAGGCCCAGGCACTCGAGGAGTTGCGCGGGATCGCCGAGCGCAACGTGCTGCTGAAAAGTTGCATCGGCCAGGGGTATTACGGCACCCACACCCCCGGCGTGATCCTGCGCAACATTCTGGAGAACCCGGCCTGGTACACGGCCTACACGCCCTACCAGGCAGAGATCAGCCAGGGTCGCATGGAAGCCCTGGTGAATTTCCAGACCCTGGTGTGTGATTTGACCGGCATGCCGATTGCCAACGCCTCCATGCTCGACGAGGCGACGGCAGCGGCCGAGGCCATGACACTGGCGCGTCGCACCGTCAAAAGCACCAGCCAGGTGTTTCTGGTCGACCAGGACTGCCACCCGCAAACGATTGAAGTGGTGCAGACACGGGCGCGCCCGCTGGGCATTGAGGTGGTGGTGGGCGATGTGGTCGCCCTGCTGCCCCACCAAGCGTGTTTTGCTGCGTTGGTCCAGTACCCCGGGTCTACCGGCGCTGTGCACGCCTGGGCCACCCAGGCCGAGCAGTTGCATGCGCAGCAGGCTGCGTTGTGCGTGGCCGCGGACCTGCTGGCCCTCACCCTGCTCACGCCCCCAGGCGAGTGGGGCGCTGACATCGTGATTGGCAACACCCAGCGCCTGGGCATGCCCATGGGCTGCGGTGGCCCGCATGCCGCCTACCTGGCCTGTCGCGACGCCTACAAACGCTCCATGCCCGGTCGCCTGGTCGGGGTGAGCATCGATGCCCACGGTCAACCCGCCTACCGCCTGGCCTTGCAGACACGTGAACAACACATCCGCCGCGAAAAAGCCACCTCCAACATCTGTACCGCACAGGTGTTGCCGGCGGTGGTGGCCAGCATGTATGTGGTCTACCACGGGCCTCGCGGCTTGCAACGCATTGCACAACGGGTTGCGAGTTTCACAGCGCTGCTGGCGCGCGGTCTGCGAGAACTGGGCTATTCGCTCGCGCATGACACCGCGTTTGACACAGTGAGTGTGAAGACAGCCGACCGCACCGAGGCCCTGCTGGTGCGCGCGCGCGCCAGTGGTTACAACCTGCGTCGCGTGAACGCGATGACGCTGGGTATTTCGCTGGACGAAACCACCACGCGCGCCGATCTGGAGGCGTTGTGGGGCGTCTTTGCCGCCCCCGGACAGGCGTTGCCGCAAGTGGCCAGCGCCGAGGCGGGCATTGACACGCTGCTGCCTTCGACGCTGCGTCGACACAGCGCGTACCTCACCCACCCGGTCTTCAACTCGTACCACAGCGAAACCGGCATGCTGCGCTACATTCGCGCCTTGAGCGACAAGGACCTCGCGCTAGACCGCAGCATGATCCCCCTGGGCAGTTGCACCATGAAGCTCAATGCCACCAGCGAGATGATCCCCATCACCTGGCCGGCGTTTGCACAGCCGCACCCGTTTGCACCGGCCGACCAGCTCGAGGGCTATCGCCTGCTCGACGAGCAGTTGCGTGAGTGGCTGTGCCAGGCGACCGGCTATGCCGGCATCAGCCTCCAACCGAACGCCGGCAGCCAGGGCGAGTACGCGGGTCTCCTGGCCATCATGGCCTACCATGCAGCGCACGGCGACAGCCATCGCAAGGTCTGTCTCATCCCCTCCTCAGCGCACGGCACCAACCCGGCCAGCGCCCAGATGGTGGGCATGGAGGTGGTGGTGACCGCCTGCGACGAGCAGGGCAACGTCGACCTGGCCGATCTGCAGGCCAAGTGCGAGCAGCACAGCGACCGACTGGCGGCGGTGATGATCACCTACCCCAGCACGCACGGCGTGTTTGAAACGCAGGTGAAGGACCTGTGCGCCCTGGTGCACCGACATGGCGGTCGCGTCTATGTGGACGGCGCCAACATGAATGCCCTGGTGGGCGTGGCCGCGCCGGGTGAGTTTGGCGGCGATGTCAGCCACCTCAACTTGCACAAGACCTTCTGCATTCCCCATGGCGGCGGCGGACCTGGCGTTGGACCGGTGTGTGTGGTCGACGACCTGGTGCCCTATTTGCCCGGTCACGCCACGGCCGGTGTGCCGGTGAATGGGGTGGGCGCCGTCTCGGCCGCGCCCCTGGGCAATGCGGCGGTGCTGCCCATCAGCTGGATGTACTGCCGCATGATGGGGGCCGACGGCCTGCGTCATGCCACCGAGGCGGCCATCCTGGCGGCCAACTACATCAGCGTGCGACTGCGCGACCACTACCCGACGCTGTACACCAGCGCCAATGGCCGCGTGGCGCATGAATGCATTCTGGACCTGCGTCCCTTGAAGGACAGCAGCGGCATCAGCGCCGAGGATGTGGCCAAGCGCTTGATGGACTACGGCTTCCACGCCCCCACGCTCAGCTTCCCCGTCGCGGGCACGCTGATGGTGGAACCCACCGAGAGCGAAACGCTGCAGGAACTCGATCGCTTCATCGACGCGATGATCGCCATCCGCGATGAAATTCGCCACGTCGAGGACGGCACCTGGCCGCGTGAGGACAACCCCCTCAAGCATGCGCCCCACACCGCAGCGGCCGTGCTCACCGAGAGCTGGTCACACGCCTACTCGCGCGAACTGGGGGCGTTCCCCCTGGCCTCGCTCAAGCGGCAGAAATACTGGCCGACCGTGGGCCGTGTGGACAACGTGCACGGTGACCGCAACCTGTTTTGCAGTTGCGTGCCACTCTCGGCCTGGGAAGAAACGTCCGCTTGACCGCGTGAACCCGCGCTTGCGCGGGCTCACGGATTCGCGACCATTGCCAGCGCGATTGGCTGGCAAATGGGTCAGGCACCTCGGTGTCGGACCTCAGCCCTTCAGGGCCCGACCCAGACGCGCAATGCCTTCCTCGATTTTCGCGACATCCGCGGTCGCGAAACTCAAGCGCAGGGTGCTGGCGTCGGGGTTGTCGGCATAAAAAGGCGCACCGGGCACAAAGGCGACGCCTTGATCGATGGCGCGCTTGGCCAGCTCGGCGCCATCACGCACAGCCCCTCCCGCACCGGTGAGACGGGCCCAGAAAAACAGCCCGCCCTGGGGTTGATCAAAGGCCAGCGCATCCCCCAGGTGTTCCCGCAAGGCGGCGCCCATGGTGCTGGCTCGCTCGGCGTAGACACGCCGCACCTCGGCCAGGGTGTTGGGCATACGACCGGACTGCAGGTACTGCGATGCCGTCGCCTGCGCAAAGGTGGAGGTGTGCGCATCGCTGAACTGCTTGCACATGGTGGCGCGCGACAGGATGGCGGCGGGGGCAATCAGCCAGCCCACGCGCAAACCGGGGCTCAGCACCTTGCTCATGCTGCCGCAATAGGCCAGCCAGTCGCGGCTGCCGGGCACCTCGTGACTCAGTGACAGCAGCGTGGGCGGAGGCGCCTCACCAAAGTAGAGATCGCCATACGGGTCGTCCTCGATCACCAGCGTCTGGTGCTTCACCGCCAGCTCCAGCACCCGGCGGCGACGCGCCAGGCTCAGCATGCTGCCACTGGGGTTGCCAAAGGTGGGCACCAGGTAGACCAGCTTGGGGCGATGCGCCACGATCATGCGCTCGAGCGCCTCCACGTCCACGCCGTGCGCATCCACCGGCACGCCCAGCACGCGGGGTCCGTACAGTCGGAAACACTGGATGGTGGCGAGAAAGGTGGGGGCCTCCACCAGGGCGACATCGCCCGGGTCCAGCATGACCTTGGCAAGCAGATCCAGCGCCTGTTGGCTGCCGGTGGTGACGATCAGACCATCGCTCGCAAGACCCTGCACGCCTTTGCCGGCCATGAACTGCGCCAGTTGCTCGCGCAAGGGGTTGTAGCCTTCGGTCGCACCGTATTGCAGCGAGGGACCGGCCTCGTGCTCAAGCGCGCGCGCGCTCGCCTGGCGAATGCCCTCGACATCGAACATCGCGCTGTCCGGAAAGCCCCCAGCAAAGCTGATGATGCCGGGTTTGCCCAGGAGCTTGAAGAGCTCGCGGATGGCAGAGGTTTCAACATTATTCAGGCGTTGTGCAAACTGCATGGTGTTCTCGAGCGGTTCTCGCGCCCGCCCTTCCTCCACCGGTACAGGAAGGTCAGCGGGCTGCAATCATGGAATCAGCCGACATTGTAGGCGTCGGGTGCCCACGTCAGGCTGATAATGCGCCCAGAACCACCACGGCTCTGACCCCATGACACCCGAGAAGATCCACACCTTTTTCGCCACGCTTGAACGAGCCAATCCACACCCTGTCACCGAGTTGGCCTACACCAGTGTGTTCGAGTTGCTGACTGCGGTGCTGCTCTCCGCACAAGCCACCGATGTGGGCGTGAACAAGGCCACCCGGCGACTGTTTCCGGTGGCCAACACGCCCGCGCGCATCCTGGCGTTGGGGCAAGATGGGCTGGAGTCTTACATCCGCACCATCGGGCTGTACCGCAGCAAGGCCAGGCACTTGATCGAGACCTGTCGCATCCTGATCGAGCAGCATGGCGGTGAAGTCCCGCGCTCGCGCGAGGCGCTGGAAGCCTTGCCGGGGGTGGGGCGCAAAACCGCGAATGTGGTGCTGAACGTGGCCTACGGAGAGCCCACCATGGCGGTGGACACGCATATTTTTCGCGTGAGCAACCGCACCGGGCTGGCGACAGGTGCCACGCCCCTGGCCGTGGAGTTGAAGTTGTTGAAACGGGTGCCTGAGCCGTTTCGGGTGCATGCCCACCATTGGCTGATCCTGCATGGGCGCTATGTGTGCCAGGCCCGCAAGCCGCAGTGCTGGCAATGCCAGGTAGCGGCTTGCTGTGACTTCAAGCCCAAGACAGCGGCGCCTTGACGCGGCTTGCGCCGCGCTCAGGCAACGCTCAGACCACGCTCAACACACGCTCACGCCACGTCTTCACGCGCCGTGGCAATAAGCGCCTTGAGTTGCGAGACATCGCCCACCTGGTTGGCCAGCAGCAGGATGAGCCGTGCGTTCAGCAGATGGCTCTGGTCCTCGCTCAAGCCTTGATGCGCGTCCATGAGGCATTCATAGAACTCATCACTGGCCGCAGGATCTGACGCCGGTGCCTGGCCGGGAAAGTGCAGATGAGGCGAAAGCTTCACATCCGTCATAAGCGTCTAGGTGGTCAAGCAGTCAACAGATCCTGGGTCCGGCTTCAGTCAGCGTAGATACCCGCCTTCTGAATCACAGGGCCCCACTTCTTGATCTCGGCCTCGAGATGGGTCTTGAGGCCTTGCGGAGAGATCTTGTCCATCGGGGGCACATCAGAACTCAGTTCCGTCAGGCGCTGCTTGACCGAGGGGTCCTGAACCGCAACGCGCAAGGCAGCCACCACCTTGTCGATGACGGCGGGGGGCGTGCCCTTGGGGGCGTACATGCCGTGCCACACCTTGACTTCAAAGCCCTTGAGGCCTTGCTCGTCCAGGGTGGGCAGGTTGGGCAGCGCCTGCAAGCGGGTGAGCGTGGTGGCGCCGAAAGCCTTCACGCGCCCCTCGCGGATCATGGGCACGGTTTGCGTGGTTTGGTCACACAGCAAGTCGACCTGGCCACCCAGCAAATCGTTCATGGCAGGACCCGTGCCCTTGTAGGGAATGGTCTGCAAATCCACGCCGATCTGGCTGGTGAACAGCAGACCGCACAGGTGCGACACGGCGCCGAGGCCGGCATTGGCCAGCGACACCTTGTCCTTGTTGGCCTTGATGTAGGCCAACAACTCCGCGTAGTTGTTGGCCGGGAAATCCTTGCGTGCCAGCAGGGTCATGGGGACATCCACCACCTGACCGATGTACTCGAAATCCTTGAGCGGGTCGAAGCTGAGTTTTTTGTACAAGGCAGGCGCCGTGGACATGCCCATGTGGTGGATGAAAAGCGTGTAGCCATTGGGCGCCGAGCGTGCCACGCGTTGCGCGGCGATGGTGCCACCCGCCCCCACCGTGTTTTCAACCAGCACGGGCTGCCCCAAAGCACGCCCCATGGGGATGGCCAGCATGCGGGCCACCACATCGGTGGGGCCACCGGCGGCAAAGGGCACGACCAGCGCAATGGGCTTGTCGGGGAAGGCCGTTTGGGCCGTGGCCTGTAGGCCAGCGCACAAGCCCAGCACGGCCAGTGCGCCTGGGAGGGAACGCGGCAACTTCATCAATGTCTTCAGCATGGGTGAATCCTCTTGTTGTGTGTGATCGGCTGTGCGTCCGTCATGTCGTCGACGCGCAGACCATCATTGTTATACAAAAGACATAGAGCCACAGATATCCCTCACGTTGGTGAGGGTGTCGGGTTCAGCGCCTCGATGCGGCTTTCGTCCCATCCCAGTTCGCGCAACACGGCCACGGTGTGCTCGCCCACGGCAGGGATGGCATCCATGCGCGCCTCGAAAGCACTGTTACGCCCGGGTGGCAGCAACGCGGGCACTGGGCCTGCGGGCGTTTGGATCTCACGCCAGCGCTCTCGCGCCTGCAGCTGAGGATGTGCCCACACATCGGCCATGTCGTTCATGCGGGCATTGGCAATCTGCGCCTGCTCCAGACGATCGACCACTTGCTGGGTCGTCAAGGCAG
>JACCDM010617904.1_pt1 | contig 22798 bp, 22 predicted proteins | sample 7445851 | NCBI WGS metagenome assembly JACCDM01 (sample SAMN15323438, study PRJNA562643) | freshwater metagenome | isolation source: river surface water | place: USA:Blue River Watershed | collected 2017-08-16
CATACGTTGGCACCTTGGCAAACGGTGGAACTGGACTATCTCCGTTCTACGACTTCGACTCCAAGATCGATGACGCAACCAAGGCTCGCCTAGCCGAGATCGAGGCTGGCATCATCGCTGGTGAGATCGACCCACTGAGCTAATTCAGAAACAAAAGCTAAGGGCCGCAGAGTGATCTGCGGCCCTTGGTTTTTTTGGCAGAATAGAGGGGCAGCACGAAGGAGTGCAAAGTGAAATTAGAACTGCGCGGCATTACTAAGCGCTTTGGTCAGCTGGTGGCCAACGACTCGATCAACCTGGTTGTTCAACCTGGTGAGATCCACGCCCTACTGGGTGAAAATGGTGCTGGCAAGTCGACCCTGATGAATGTGCTCTACGGTCTATACCAGGCCGATGAGGGCGAGATCTTGCTTGATGACCAAGCACAAAAATTCTCTGGTCCAGGAGATGCGATGGCCGCCGGAATCGGCATGGTCCATCAGCACTTTATGTTGATCCCAGTTTTCACCGTTGCGGAGAACGTTGCCCTCGGTAATGAACCAACCGGAATCTTGGGAACCTTTAATCTTGCTGAGGCTCGAAAGCGCGTCGTGGAGATCTCCAATCGCTTCGGCTTCAACGTCGATCCAGATGCGCTGGTTGAAGATCTGCCAGTGGGAGTGCAGCAGCGCGTCGAGATCATCAAAGCGCTATCGCGCGATGCCAAAGTGTTGGTGCTAGATGAGCCAACAGCGGTGCTGACCCCGCAGGAAACCGACGAACTAATGACCATCATGCGCCAGTTGGCCGCGGCTGGAACTTCGATCGTTTTTATTACCCACAAACTTCGTGAAGTTAAGGAAGTTGCCGACAAGATCACCGTAATTCGTTTGGGCAAAGTGGTTGGTGATGCTTCACCTGAGGCATCGACCTCGGAGCTCGCGTCGATGATGGTTGGTCGCGAGGTTGACCTAACCGTCTCCAAGCGCAAAGCCACTTTGGGTGAAGACGTGCTTCGAGTTGAGAACATCTCGGTGCTCGACGACCGCAATCAGCGGGCAGTGAACGGCGTCACCTTCAATGTTCAGCGCGGTGAGATTTTGGCAATCGCCGGTGTTCAAGGCAATGGCCAAACTGAACTCGCGGAAGCACTGCTTGGATTGCGTCCAGTCATCAAGGGCAGCGGCGCGATCGCCATCAAGGACCAGTACTTGAAACCTCAGGCTTCAGTGCGAGAGGTCCTGGAATCCGGCGTGGGCTTTATCCCAGAGGACCGTAAAAAAGATGGCCTGGTCTCGGAGTTCACCATCGCTGAAAACCTGATGTTGGATGCTTCATACAAATCGGTTTTCACCAAGGGGCTCAACATCAACTTCGCGGCACGCAAGAAGATATCGCGAGAGCTGGTGGAGCGCTTCGACGTTCGCACCCCCTCTGCTGATCACTTGGCCGGCAAGCTATCCGGTGGAAACCAGCAGAAGGTCGTGGTCGCCCGAGAGCTTTACCGCAATGTAGATCTTTTGATTGCATCCCAGCCGACCAGGGGTGTTGACGTCGGATCGATCGAGTTCATTCACGAGCAATTAGTTGCAGAGCGTGATGCCGGCAAGGCAGTGATTTTGATCTCAACAGAACTTGATGAGGTATTGGCATTGGCTGATCGCATCGCAGTGATGTATCGCGGTCAGATTGTTGGAATTGTTAGCCCAGAAACTTCACGAGAGCAGTTGGGCAAGATGATGGCGGGAGTCGCAGCATGAGTAACCCAGAGGCGAGATTGAATCAGGCCGTCAAGGAGATTTTGGCCGGTGGCGTTACCCGCACTGTGCTGTCGGTGATTCTTGGCTTCGTGGTCGGAGCCATCTTCATGATTGGTTCAAACAAGGGGTTCCTAGAGGGACTGAGCTACTTCTTCTCCAGACCACAGGATTCATTGAACGCGGCTTGGACCGTTGTCAGCGATGGTTACGGAGCGCTGTTTAAGGGTTCGATCTACAACGCTGAAGCAGAAGATATCGTCAAAGCATTTAGGCCGCTAACTGAGACACTTCGCCTTGGCGCACCGCTGATTGCGGCTGGACTCGGTATTGGTTTGGCTTTCCGAGTTGGGCTATTCAACATAGGTGGCACCGGTCAGTTGATTTTCGGAATGATCTTTGCAACCTGGGTTGCCACTCGCATTGAATTGCCATTCGTGCTTCACACCGTGGTGGCACTGATCGCCGGAATCTTGGGCGCGGTGCTAATGGGTGCACTAGTTGGATTCCTCAAAGCTCGAACCGGTGCCCATGAGGTGATCTTGACGATCATGCTCAATTACATTGCACTGTATTTCTTTACCTTCCTAATGCGCGATCCAATGCTGCTGCAGGAGGAGCGCGCCACTGGTAACCCAAAGGCTGATCCAGCCGCGGTTACCGCTCAGTTCCCCAAGTTATTCGGTGAGGAGTACTCACTGCACTGGGGATTGGTGCTCGCGATTGCTGCGGTAATTGTTTACTGGTGGTTAATGGAGCGTTCCACGATCGGTTATCGACTTCGTATGGTTGGCTTCAACCCGGATGCCGCGAAGACCGCCGGCATCAACGTGAACCGCACCTACATTCTGGCCATGGCACTGTCCGCTGGATTCGTTGGTGTTGCAGCTTCTAACCAAGCGCTTGGCACCGCAATCGGTGTAACCCCAAGTTCACACGCCGGCATTGGTTTTGATGCGATCACGGTGGCACTGCTTGGTGGATCATCCGCCCCGGGTATCTTGCTGGCTGGATTGCTCTTTGGCGCATTTAAGGCCGGTGCACCTGCCATGCAGGTGATTGGGGTATCGCCTGAGGTGTTGGGAATTGTGCAGGGAGCGATTGTTTTGTTTATCGCTGCTCCGCCGCTCATCAGAGCGATTTTTGGTCTACCTAAGCCGCAAACCACGAATGCGCTTGGTGCAATCCGAGATCGACTCTTTGGGAAAGGCGGTGCCAAATGAGTTGGCTAAAGCCGGTCGCTGGAATTAGCAGCGAAGAACGAGTTGGCTTCAAGAGCCCAATCGTGATGGGTGCACTTGGCCTTGTGGTGCTGTATTTCTTCGGCATCGCTGGTCGCGCTGGTCAGACCACTTTTGAACTAACTCGCAAAGAAGACGCGATTCAGCTTCCGCACATTGAAATCGGATCACAACAGCTCGGTGTCATCTCAGGTGTTTTGATGCTGTTGGTGGCAGCCGCAGCGCTTTTGCTTTCGCTTAGAAACCAAAAGACGCCAATCTGGCTGGCTTCGATCTACGGCTTTGTTGGTGTCACGGCACTGCTTGGCTGGTTGGCAGCCGACAACACCGTGCCAGTTGTGTTTATTGCTGGCACCGCTCTGGTTTTGGCAGTTCCAATCATGCTCGGTGCAATGGCTGGCGTGATGAGCGAACGTAGCGGAATCACGAACATTGCCATTGAGGGCCAGCTCTTGACTGGTGCGTTCATGGCTGCGGTTGTTTCCAGCATCACCGACAACTTTGCATTGGGTATCTTTGCCGCGATGTTTACCGCTTCGCTAATGAGCATGGTGCTGGCGGTCTTTGCCATCAAGTTCTTGGCTCAGCAAATCATCGTTGGTGTGGTGCTGAACGTATTGGTTATTGGTATTACCAACTTCTTGTATCAGCAGTGGCTTACCGAAGACGGCGAGAACGTTAACTTCCCAGGCACCTTGGACATCATCAAGATTCCAATCTTGAGCGATATTCCAGTGCTTGGTCCGGTGCTCTTCGAAAATCGAATCACGGTGTTTGCAGCGCTACTGATTGTTCCAGCGCTTTGGTTCGTGCTGTTTAAGACCAAGCTTGGTCTTCGTGCCCGAGCGGTAGGTGAGCACCCGCTGGCTGCTGACACGGTAGGCATTAACGTCAGCCGCACTCGTTTTTGGTGGGTGACCATTGGTGGCGCGATTGCAGGCCTCGGTGGTGCAGCGCTAACGGTTGGAAATGCCGGTGCCTTTGGTCGCGAGATGTCTGGCGGTTTTGGTTTTATTGCCTTGGCGGTTGTGATCTTGGGTCGCTGGCACCCAATCTCTGCAGCTTTGGCAGCGCTGCTATTTGGCTTCTCAATCATTCTTCGCGTTTGGGCGAACCAGGTTAGCCCCGGTATCCCTACCGACTTCATCACGATGGTGCCTTATATCGTCACCATCATCGCGGTGGTTGGTTTCGTTGGTCAGTCCAGACCTCCGAAGTCACTCGCCATCCCATATGTGAAGGGGTAGTTGTGCAGATCGATTGGGCTGCTCTAAAGGCTGAGGCCACCAAGGCTATGAAGAAGGCCTATGCGCCATATTCAAACTTTCCGGTAGGTGCCGCAGCGCTTACCGATAAGGGCGAAATCATCTCCGGTTGCAATGTCGAGAATGCTTCCTACGGGGTTGGTCTGTGTGCCGAGTGCTCACTGGTCAGTGAGCTATACCGAACCGGTGGCGGAAAGTTAGTGGCTTTTTCCTGTGTCGATGGCGCGGGTAACACGCTCATGCCCTGCGGTCGTTGCCGACAGCTGCTTTATGAGCACCATGCCCCTGGGATGTTGCTCGACACTGTTTCTGGCATCAAGACCATCTACGAAGTATTGCCTGATGCCTTCGGGCCTGAACACCTGGAGCAAAAGTGAGCTTTTCCGCAGTCGAACTGATCATCAAAAAGCGCGAGCGATTTGAGCTAAGTACCGAAGAGATTCGTTGGCTGGTTGCCAACTACACCTCAGGTGTGGTGGCAGATGAGCAAATGTCTGCCATGGCGATGGCGATCTTGCTCAACGGCATGAATCGTCGTGAAATCAAAGACCTGACGCTTGCCATGATTGATTCCGGAGAACGTCTGGAATTCACCGGACTTTCTATGCCCACTGCGGACAAGCATTCGACCGGTGGTGTTGGTGACAAGATCACCTTGCCGCTAGCTCCATTGGTTGCTTCCTACGGTGTTGCGGTTCCGCAATTGTCGGGACGTGGTCTTGGCCACACCGGGGGAACGCTGGACAAATTGGAGGCAATCCCAGGCTGGCAGGCCAGTCTGTCCAACACCGAGTTGTATTCGCAGCTTGCCGAGATCGGAGCAGTTATTTGTGCTGCTGGATCTGGCTTAGCTCCAGCGGATAGAAAGCTCTACTCATTGCGCGATGTCACCGGAACCGTTGAAGCCATTCCGCTGATCGCATCTTCGATAATGAGCAAGAAGATTGCCGAGGGCACTGCCGCCTTGGTATTGGACGTCAAGGTTGGATCTGGCGCATTCATGAAGACGCTAGATCGAGCCACCGAGTTGGCTCAGACGTTGGTTCAGCTCGGTCAGGATGCCGGCGTGAACACAGCGGCCTTGCTGACCGACATGTCCACCCCACTGGGCCTAAAGATCGGAAACTCGCTCGAGGTTGAGGAATCTGTCGAGGTATTAGCCGGCGGCGGGCCCGAAGATGTTGTCGAACTGACTGTTGAACTAGCTAAAGAGATGTTGGTTCAGGCTGGCGTTCACGGTGTCGACCCGAGTGAAAACCTTCGCAACGGCAAAGCCATGGACAAGTGGCGTCAGATGATTTCGGCTCAGGGCGGTAACCCAGATGCCGAGCTGCCAAAGGCCAAGCACTCGCACCAAATCCTGGCCACCGAGTCCGGGTTTGTGTCTCGTCTGGATGCGCTCGATGTTGGTGTTGCATCCTGGAGATTGGGAGCTGGTCGCGAGCGTAAAGAGGATGCGGTTCAATTTGGTGCGGGCATCGAACTCAAGGTGCAGATTGGCAGCCATATCGAAGCTGGACAGCCACTTATGACCCTGTTTACCGATACCGAAGAGAAGTTTGAGCGGGCAATTGAACTTGCCAGCGCAGCGGTTGAGATTTCAGCCTTGCCAGTTGCTGAGCGTAAGCTCATCCTCGGCAGAATCAGTTAGGAACCAAGTGGACATCAAATCCCTACCAAAAATCTCACTCCACGATCACCTCGACGGTGGGTTGAGACCTCAGACCATCATCGAGTTGGCCCCCAAGATTGGTCACGAACTTCCAGCCAACAACGCTCAGGATTTGGGTCGCTGGTTTGCTGAGTCCGCTAACTCTGGTTCGCTGGTTCGCTATCTCGAGACTTTTGACCACACCGTTGCCGTGATGCAGACTCGCGAGGGACTGGAGCGAGTCGCCTACGAGGCGGTTATTGACCTTGCCGAACAGAACGTGATCTACGCAGAATTGCGCTGGGCTCCTGAGCAACACATTTCCAAGGGGCTCACTCTTGACGAGACTGTTGAAGCAGTTCAAGACGGTCTTGAGCGCGGTATGGCTGAGGTGGAAGAACGCGGTGGATTTATCCGCACCGGTCAGTTGGTAACTGCCATGCGTCACGCCAATCGCGGCATGGAGATTGCCGAGTTGGCAGTTCGTCACCGCAATGCCGGAGTGGTTGGCTTTGACATTGCAGGTGCCGAAAAGGGCTTCTTGCCAAACCTTCACAAAGAGGCATTTGACTACCTAGCCGCGGAGCTATTCCCATGCACAGTTCACGCTGGAGAAGCGGATGGCATTGAGTCGATTCGCGACGCGATTGTCTCCGGCCGCGCTCTGCGCCTTGGCCACGGTGTCCGTCTGGTGGAAGACATTATGTTCTCCAGAACCGAAGGTGACACCGATTTGGTGGTACTTGGCCCGGTAGCGCAGTGGGTACACGATCGCGGAATTGCGCTTGAGACATCTCCGTCTTCTAATCTGCAGACCGGAGCATTCGAGATGCTCGGTGACACCATGGCAGACCACCCATTCGACATCCTTTACGAATTGGGCTTCAAGGTGACGGTCAACACCGATAACCGTCTGATGAGCGATACCAATTTGACCAAGGAGCTTGAGATTTTGGTGGAGACCTTTGGATACTCGCTAGAAGATCTAGAGCAGTTCCAGCTCAATGCTGCCGAAGCGGCTTTCCAGGGATTGCCAGAGCGCGAAGAGTTGATGGACATGATCGAGACGGGTTTCGCTCAGGCCCGCTAGTGCTAGCTCAAGCCTTTGGTCCAAACTCAATCTCCCACCACTTTGAAGTCGTGGACTGGGAGGGGGCAATAACTGCCGCGGTCTGCCTGCTTGAGACAGATAAAAGAGTTACGGCTGCTTACTTGACTCGGGTATTGGAAGCCAATCAAAAACACGGCTCATACTTTGTGGTCGCTCCGGGCATAGCCATCGCACACGCCTCCCCGGGCGAAGACGTGATAGAAACCGGGTTCGCTCTGCTTCGGCTACAAACTCCGGTTGTGTCGGGTTCCAGTAACGATCCGGTGCATTTGGTATTCGCACTATCCGCCCTCGATGCGACCGGTCACATTGCGCTCTTGGCTCGCTTCGCTGAGGTGATGAGCAACCCGGGAACTGTGAACACTCTGTTAAATGAGCCCGATCTCGCGGTGGTTCGCAATTTATTGACCGCCTAGTTGGTTAGATAGCTCTGTGAAGATTTACGCTGTTTGCGGTGCTGGTATTGGCACCTCGGTTCTCCTGAAGTCCAACGCCGACCGAGTATTGGCTAACTTGGGCATTGAGGCGGATGTGCAGGCTGTTTCAATCTCCGATGCGATGGCAAGCGAGTCATTGGCCCAAGTCGTGCTCATCACTCCTGAACTGCGGGAACAAATCCGTGGAATTCGCTCTGAAGTGATTCCAATTGACAACATTTTCAATCTCGAAGAGCTAACTCAGAAACTCTCCGCCGCGCTCAGCTAGTGTTTTGCCATGGCTAATCCTGGCGGCACAGAGCGCACCAAGCTCAATCGAATTGCATATAAGGCTTCTCACGAGGTATCCGACCTCTACTCCATCCTGGACAACAATCTGGTTGCCCACGTTGGGTTGGTTCAGGATGGCAAGCCACTTGTGATTCCGATGGCATATGGCCGAAGTGACGACATCATCTACCTACACGGATCTTCTGGTTCAAGGTTGATGCGGCTGTTGGATAAAGCGCCCGATGTTTGCGTTTCCATCACCGAACTAAACGCACTGAAAGTGGCGCGTTCAACCTTCAATTCCGGCATGCACTATCGCTCGGTAGTGATTTTTGGAAAAGCCACCTTGATTGCCGACGACAAAAAAGACGAAGCGCTTAATGCCCTGAGCAATGCCATGATTCCTGGCCGAGTGGCTGAGGTTCGTGCGAGCACTAAGAAAGAACTGGCCGCCACAATCATCGTCTCGCTACCGCTGGATGAGTGCTCGGTGAAGATCTCGGTAAACGAGGTAGATGACGATGAGCAGGATCTCAACAAGGGAACCTGGGCGGGAATTGTTCCGTTTATCAAAACCATCGGTGAGCCAATTCCAGCTGATGAAGAGGCTGCCGGGCTAGAGGTTCCAGCCTCGGTTCGAAACTTGACTAAGCGGTCTTAAGTATCTGCTGGGCCCAGGTTTTCAGGGTTGTCAGCTTCTGTTGAGCTTCCCCTTCGGAATCGGCAGTTACCTGCAGGTAGCACTTTAGCTTTGGCTCGGTGCCAGAGGGTCTGATAATCACTCGATAGGAGGCGGTGGTGAATATCACACCTTCGGTAGCCGGGAGATTTACACCTAATTCCAGATTTTCAAACTCGGCCGTTTCGCCCAAAATCTGCTGAACTGGATTGCTCTTCACATCATTCATGATCTTGCCGATGATCGAAAGATCGGTGACTCGAATCGAGACCTGCCCGGTTGCAAGGTGGCCATAACGCTTGGCCAAACCTCGAAGCAGGTCGATCAAATCCATCCCCTCTGCCTTCAATGTTGAAGCTAGTTCCGCGATCGCAAGTGCGGCAGAGATGCCATCTTTGTCGGGAGTTGCACTTGGGTCGATGCAGTAACCCAGAGCCTCCTCATAGCCGTAGCTGAGGTCAGGGACCTTGGATATCCACTTGAAGCCAGTCAGCGTCTGCTGATACTTGAGGCCGTGGAAGGCGGCCACTTTGGCCAAGCTTGCCGACACGATTGAATTCGCAAGTGTGCCACTTTGTCTGCCAGAGGCAATCATTTCTGCCAGCAGCAGTCCTACCTGGTCGCCAGTGAGCATCTGGTAGTCGTTGCATTTTCTGACTGCAACCGCCAATCGATCGGCATCGGGGTCGTTCGCAATGATCAGGTCGGAGTGGTTGGCTTTGGCGTGAGCCAAACTGAGGTCCATCGCACCGGGTTCTTCCGGATTGGGGAAAGCAACAGTTGGGAACTGACCGTCTGGTTCTTGCTGCTTGGCAACCGAGCTAAAAACAAAACCGGTGCGGTCAAAGACCGCCTTCATGACTCGATAGCCAACCCCGTGCATAGCGGTGTAGGTAATCTTCAGGTTCTTGCGCCCAGTTGTGTCGCGACCAACCAACGATGCCGCTCTTGCAACATACGCGTCTATATCGGCCTGGCCAAGCGATTCGATGTTTTGTGATTTTGGAATCTGCTCAAACTTGATGGATTTGGCTATCTCGTCGATCAATTCAGCAATTTGCTTATCCTGCGGGGAGATCAACTGCGAGCAGCCGTTTTTCCCACCCAGGTAAACCTTGTAGCCGTTGTCACGCGGAGGATTATGGCTTGCGGTCACAATAACGGTGGCGCTGGCAAGAAATCGCTTCCCCGTGAAGGCGGCAACTGGGGTTGGAACCGCTGAATCAAAAAGTCGAGTTTTGATTCCAGCCGCCGCAAAAATCTCGGCTGAATCCTTAGCAAAGATATCGGAGTTCACTCTGCCGTCGTAACCAATTACTACCGAGAGCTCGCCATTTTTGTCTAGGTAATCAGTTTTATTGGAATTCAAAAATCTGGCGATTGCCAGAGCAGCCTGGGCAACCACTACCCGATTCATGCGATTTGGCCCGGCACCTAATTCGCCACGAAGTCCTGCGGTTCCAAACTGCAATCGATTTTCAAATCGAGACCGTAGCTCTGGCTGATCCTCGCTATCGATCAGTTGTTCAAGCTCAAACCGAGTCAGAGGATCTGGATCTTGATTCAACCAATCCCGGGCGCTGGCAATCAGGTCCATTTAGAGCTTCGCCACAATCTCGGCTAGCAACTTGCCGATTCTAGCCTCGGCATTTCGCCCTGCCTCTAGCACTTCAGCGTGGGAGAGCGGGGTGGTTTGGATTCCGGCGGCAAGATTCGTGATTAGCGACATGCCTAGAATCTCCATGCCTGCCTGACGAGCCGCGATGGCCTCGAGCGCTGTCGACATTCCGACGATGTGTCCACCCATAATCTTGGCCATCTGAACCTCAGCTGGAGTCTCGTAGTGTGGGCCGCGGAATTGGACGTAGACACCTTCGTCTAGGTTGGGATCAACGGTTCGAGCAAGGTCGCGAAGTCGCTTTGAGTAAAGATCGGTTAGATCAATAAAAGTGGCACCTTCCAGAGGGCTGGATGCCGTGAGGTTAATGTGGTCAGAAATCAAGACCGCAGCTCCTCCTGCCCACTCCGGCTTGATGCCACCGGCTCCATTGGTGAGAATCATGGTCCTAGCGCCAGTCGCTGCTGCAGTCCTTACCGAGTGGACTACCGATCTCACGCCATGGTTTTCGTAGAAGTGAGTGCGGGCACCGATTACCAGTGCATGCTTGCCATTTGGTAGGCGAATCGAGCGGATGGTTCCAACGTGCCCAACCACTGCTGGCTTAGAGAATCCGATGATTTCGCTGCCAGGAATCTCGCTTACAGTTTCGCCAATCAAGTCGGCGGCTTTTGCCCAGCCAGAACCGAGTGTTAGTGCGATGTCGTGCTGTGAGATGCCAGAGATTTTGGAGATTTGATCGGCAGCCTGCTTGGCGATTTCGAAGGGGTTAGCACCCTCGGCGTTGAGTGGATTGACCATAAAAATCAGTCTAACTAACCCCGTAACTGAGATTGGTAGGCCAGAATGAACCCGTGACAATTTCATCGTCGAATCAACATCGCATCGTAATCATCGGTGGTGGCCCTGGTGGCTACGAAGCAGCCAGAGCCGCTCGTCAGCTCGGTGCCGAGGTAATCCTTATCGAGGACAATGGCATCGGCGGTAACGCGGTGCTCACCGATGTGGTGCCGTCCAAGACCTTGATTGCAACCGCCGAAGCCGCTCAGCGCGTGGCCCAGGCTCAGAGCCTGGGAGTTACCTTCTCAATCGACCAGGTGGCGGTGCAGCCAAAGGTTGAAATCGATTTAGAGGCTGTAAACAAGCGACTGTTGGCTTTGGCAAAGAGTCAATCCGAGGACATGCTGCTTTCGCTGAAAAACGAGGGAGTTCGAGTCATCTCGGGTCGCGGTCGACTAGATGGCAACCACCACGTAATCGTTGAACCGACTGTCGGCGGCGAGGCGGAGCGCATCGAAGCAAAGACCATCATCGTTGCTGTCGGAGCTCACCCAAGAGAAGTTCCGGGTTCCAAGCCGGACGGTGATCGAATTTTCACCTGGAAGCAGCTTTACAACCTAAAGTCCCTTCCAGAACACATGATCGTGGTCGGTTCTGGTGTGACTGGTGCCGAGTTTGCCAGCGCTTATTTGCAGCTGGGCAGCAAGGTGACCTTGATTTCTAGCCGCGACAAAGTGCTGCCTGGTAACGATGTCGATGCCGCCGATTTGATTGAAGACGTATTCCGTCGCGGTGGCATGCAGATTTTGAACAAGTCTCGTGCCGTTGAGGTTGTGAACACCGGTAGTGGGGTTCGAGTTACTTTAGAAGGTGGCCAGATTGTTGAGGGAAGCCACTGTCTTATGGCGGTGGGTGCCATTCCAAATACCGAGGGCCTAGGTCTTGAAGAAGCTGGCGTAAAGCTAACCGAATCTGGCCATGTGATCGCCAACAAGGTAGCAAGAACTTCAAGAGCAAACGTCTACGCTGTCGGCGACTGCTCAACAGCCATGCCACTGGCTTCGGTTAGTGCAATGCAAGGTCGAACCGCCGTTTATCACACCATGGGAGATGTGGCAGCTCCGACCAGAATGCGCAATGTGGCATCTAACGTTTTCACCTCTCCAGAGATCGCTTCGGTTGGCTGGTCGCAAGCAGATATCGAGCAGGGCCTGGTGCGTGGTGAGATTCAAAAGGTCATGCTTGACACCAATCCGCGAGCCAAGATGTCTGGAATTCGCGAAGGTTTTATCAAGCTCTTTGCATCTATTGGCTCTGGAACCGTCATCGGTGGTGTCGTGGTTGCCCCAAGGGCATCTGATTTGATCTATCCAATTGCGGTAGCGATTGAGAATCGCCTTACGGTTGATGAGTTGGCTAGAACCTATACGGTCTACCCGTCGCTTTCTGGTTCGATTGCCGAGGCTGCCTCGGCGTTGCACCAGCCAATCGACTAGTCGACGATATCCAAGATTCTGGTACCGGCGGAAATAGTGGTACCCACGCTTACACCAATTGAGCTGATGGTTCCAGAACGGTGAGCGGTCAGTGGCTGCTCCATCTTCATGGCCTCCAGCACGACCACCAGGTCACCGGCTTCAACTCGGTCACCCTCATTAGCTGCCAGTTTCACCACGGTTGATTGCATCGGAGCCAGCAGGCTATTTCCCTTTGCACCGGTGTGAGAAGAACTGCCTGAGCTCTTGGCGCGCTTCGGTGCGTGACCGGCTGCGGACCCAATCTCGCCAACCAGCAAGCGCTTTGGCACGCTGACCTCGAGGCGCTTACCAGCGACCTCAACCACAATGTCGTGACGTGGCTCAGCCTCCGGTAGGTCTTCAGCCTGACCAGACCATGGCTCGATGGTGTTGTCCCACTCGGTTTCGATCCATCGGGTGTAGACACCAAACTTGCCACCTTCAGCGGTAAAGGCGGGGTCGTTGACGATGGCGCGGTGGAAAGGCAGCACCGTTGGTAGTCCGTGAACCTGCATTTCCTCTAGAGCTCGTCTTGAGCGCTGCAAAGCTTCGGCGCGGGTGCTACCGGTAACAATCAGCTTGGCGACCATCGAGTCAAAGTTCCCAGAAACCACATCTCCAGAAACCACTCCGGCGTCAACTCGAACTCCTGGGCCACTAGGTGCGATGAACTGGTGGATAGCTCCTGGGGCAGGCAAGAATCCGCGGCCTGGGTCTTCACCGTTGATGCGGAACTCAAAGCTGTGACCGGAAACCTTAGGGTCTGGATAATCCAGCACGCCACCCTCGGCGATACGGAATTGCTCGCGAACGAGATCAAGCCCGGTTACCTCTTCGGAGACCGGATGCTCAACTTGTAAGCGAGTGTTGACCTCTAGGAATGAGATGGTGCCGTCTTGGGCAACCAAGAATTCACAGGTTCCAGCACCTTCATAGCCAACGGCCTTCAGGATGGCCTTCGACGACTCGTAGAGCCTGGCCTCCTGCTCTGGGGTCAAGAAGGGCGCTGGAGCTTCTTCGACCAGCTTCTGGTGACGACGCTGCAACGAGCAGTCGCGGGTGGAGACCACAACCACGTTGCCGTGCTGATCGGCGAGACACTGGGTCTCAACGTGACGAGGCTTGTCTAGATATTTTTCAATAAAGCACTCGCCGCGACCAAAGGCAGCGATTGCCTCACGGGTGGCAGATTCGAAAAGCTCTTGAATTTCAGCAGCATCGCGAACGATCTTGATACCGCGCCCACCACCGCCGTAGGCAGCTTTGATTGCCACCGGAAGGCCGTGAACTGCAACAAAGTCTTCAACTTCTTTGACGGTCTCAACCGGGTTGATAGTTCCTGGGGCAAGTGGCGCGCCAACCGATTCGGCCACCTTGCGGGCCGAAACCTTGTCACCGAGTTGCTCGATGGAGGCAGGCTTTGGCCCAATCCAGATCAGGCCGGCATCGATAACCGCCTGGGCGAAAGATGCATTCTCAGATAAAAACCCATAGCCAGGATGAACGGCATTCGCACCCGAACGTTTGGCAACCGCAATCAACTTGTCCGAAACTAGATATGTTTCGGCAGCGGTTTCGCCATTTAGGGCATATGCCTCATCGGCTAGCTTTACGTGCTGGGCGTGACGATCACCATCGGCATAAACCGCAACAGTAAGGATTCCAGCGTCCTTGGCTGCTCGAATAATACGAACTGCGATCTCGCCTCGGTTTGCGATGAGTAACTTGGTAATTCGGCGCTGGGTCATAATCCAAAAGCTTATTGCCCTCTAGGGCAGGAAATTTATAAGCAAACGACAAAAAACTGGCCGATTCGTTGCGTTTATCTCCATAGCGATTGGTAGTCGTGACCCAGTTCGGTAACCAACTCACGAAGCGCCACCAAAGAAAGTCCGACCACGGTGTGGTAGTCGCCCTCGATGCGTTCGATGAAAGCACCGCCGATGCCATCAATGGTGAAAGCTCCGGCCACCTGCAATGGTTCACCAGTGGCTACATATTTGTTTATTTGCTCATCGCTAAGGTTTGCAAAAGAGACCGAGGTCTGGGTCACCTTGCCCGAAGCCTTACCAGTGTTGCCATCGATCAGCCAGTGCCCGGAGCAAAGCAGTCCGGTCTGACCGCGCATCTTTTGCCAACGGGCAATTGCCGCCTCCGGGTGATGTGGCTTGCCCAGTATCTCGCCGTCAAATAGCAACGCCGAATCACAACCAAGCACCAATCCATCGAAGCTCACCGCTTCAGCCTTGGCTCTGGCCAGCAGCAAGGTCATTTCATGGATGTTGGATGGGTTTTGCTTTGCCACCAGAGCGTCTTCGTCAACACCTGGAGCGCGGGTTTCAAAAACGATTCCGGCATCGGTCAACAATCGCTTCCTGGCGGGCGATGTTGAGGCAAGCAGCAATTTGGTCACGGAAGACAGGTTAGCTGTGGAACACTGTGGGAGTGAATCTTCGAGTCAAAATTGAAAAAGTTGCCCACGGCGGAGTTTTTGTCGCCCGCCACGAGGGTCGAGTCATCTTTGTTTCCGGTGCTATCGATGGCGAAGTGGTTGATGTCGAGGTCACTGAGGATGCCGGGAAATTTCTCCGTGCCACCGTTACCAACGTGGTTGAAGCGTCCGAGCACCGTCAACCGCACTTTTGGAAGGCTGCCCGCGAGGGTGCCGGCGGCGCCGAATTTGGACACATCTCGCTCCCACACCAGCGCGACCTGAAATCACAAGTGCTCGCTGAGGCTTTGCAACGGATGGCTGGCATCGATTTAGAAACCCAGGTGGAAGCTTGCCCTCAGGAGACCGACGGACTCCACTACCGCACCCGTGTGCAGCTGAATGTGGATGCTTCTGGCACAGCTGGTCCGATGCGACCAAGAAGCAATGAAGCGGTTTTTAGCCCCACCCTGCCTCTTGCGGTTACCGAAATCGAAGAGCTGGGTTTGCAACTAAAGAACTGGAATGGCGTCAAGAAGATCTCCATCGCCGCCAGTTCAACCGGTGACCTGCAGTGGTTGGTTGATGACAAGGTAAATGGCTCGGAACGTCTAGTTGAGCGAGCCGCTGGTCGCACCTTCCGACTTAGCTCCGGGGCTTTTTGGCAGGTCCATAAAGAAGCTGCCAATCTGCTCACCAAGGCAGTTTTTGACGCCGCCGAGCTGCTGGAGTTCGATGTCGCAAAACCTGCTTTGGATCTTTATGCGGGAGCTGGGCTTTTTGCTTCTACCTTGGCCGCGAAATACAACTCAACAAGCTTCACTGCGGTCGAGAACAATAAGCAGGCGGTTTCGGATGGCAGTAAGTCAGCGATCGATCTAAGCAATTTAAAGTTTGAGAAGTCAGATGTGCTGCAGTACCTGAGAACAGCAAGCTCAAAGCCTGGAAGTTTTGACACCGTGGTGCTAGACCCACCGCGTTCCGGTGCTGCTGGCAAGGTGATCGAACAGCTGGTCAAGCTGCAGCCGAGAAACATCATTTATGTGGCCTGCGACCCAGTCGCACTAGCCAGAGACCTGGGGTCGCTGGCAAAAGCTGGATACCAACTTAGGGGACTGAAATCATTCGACATCTTCCCCCACACGCACCACTTTGAGGCAGTTGCAGCCCTGACTCTTGGTTAACCTAGAGCGGGGTGTAAATGGTAAAGGTAGCGATTGTTGATGACCACGAGGCGGTTCGTCTCGGGTTCGCTGGCACATGCCAACAAAACGGTTTTGAGCTAGTCGGTTCGGCTGCAACCGTCGATGAACTTTTGGGACAGATTTCAGGCCAAGATTGTGCGGTGGTGGTAGCTGACCTCTCGCTTGCCGATGGTTCACTGGTGCACGACAACATCGAGCGGCTCGTGAATTCAGGCCCGGCAGTTTTGATCTACAGCATTGCCGACAAACCACCGTTGATGCGCTCAGCGCTTAGGGCCGGAGCAACCGCAATCGTTTCAAAATCTAAACCCATGGCCACCCTGGTTGAAGCCATCTCGCTCGCTGCCCAGGGCATCATTATCAACAATGCCGAAACCAGTGCTCTGATTGATGCCGACCACCCTTTCAAGGAGGTCAAGCTTTCAGATCGGGAACGCGAAGTGCTCTCGCTCTATGCCTCGGGCATGAGCCTGAAGCAGGTTGCCTACCAGCTTCAGATCAAACCCTCCAGTGCAAAAGAACACATCGATCGGGTTCGGGTTAAATACGCCAAACTTGGCCGCGAAGCTGCCACCAAGGTCGATCTTTTCCGCCGTGCGGTAGAGGATGGCATTTTGCAGGGAGAGTTGCTTTAGGTGTCAAAACCAAAGCCAGCCTCATCCGCCAGCATTCGACTGGAAACCATGTTCAGTCGCATCTACTCATCGGTTTTAGCCGTGCTCCAAATTGAAGTGATATTCAACCTGGTGTTTCAGGCGCAGTACCTGGGGTTTGGCAAGGGGTGGGTGGCAACCTATGTCACCGTGCCAATTGTTGGCATGGTGATTCGCTCTTGGCGACGCGGCAACTTGGGCTGGTGGCCCTATCTTCACGGATTCACTGTTTTGGTAGCAATGTGGCGATGGCCCTGGCTGGTCGTCGACCCCGTCTTGTTGCCTGACAATTTCCAAGCCTGGGTGTGGTGGATGGTGGGTACCGCCACAATCTCAATGGGCGTAGTGAACCCACGCTGGTTGGGTTGGATCTACCTAGTTGTTGCATCGGCCAGCTGGTACCTCCTTGACACTTCCGTGTATGGCGGGTCGGAAGACTGGGGTATAGCTCTGCAAGATTCGATCTATGTCTTGCTATTGGGCGGAGCTGTTTCTTCTCTGGTGCGGCTGACTCGCGACGGAGCCAAGCGGGCTGACGAAGCTAACTCGGTTGCTATTGCCAATGCCGTCGAGCAGGCTCAAATTGATGCCGTGGAGCGAGAGCGCCAGCGGATTGACGCTCTGGTCCACGATCACGTGCTGAACACACTTTTGGTTGCAGCCAAGGCAACCTCGCAAGCTGAACAAAGAGCGGCCGCGCTGGCAGCCACTGAGGCGATAGCCAGCCTGGAATCAGCCGCAGCAGAACAGGAGAGTACAGCCGGCATCACGGCACTCGGTCTCTACCGCTCACTCAGAAAAGCTGCATTGCGGGCCTCAGCCCAAATTGAGGTTGAAATTGTCTCCGCAGGTCTAGAGGAGATTCCAGCTGAGGTTGCTCAATCGATAACCGAGGCAACCCTGCAGGCCATCGATAATGCCCTGCGCCACTCACGCGCGTCCAAGATTCGATTGCTGCTAGGGCAGGTTGATGCGCCTGGCATTCTGGTGCGGGTAATCGACAACGGCGAAGGCTTCAATTTGGAGCGACTGCCTAAGGATCGCCTAGGGATTCGCAATTCGATTCAGGCGCGAATGCGATCGGTTGAAGGAAGAGCAGAAATTCTTAGTGAACCAGGTGCTGGAACCACAGCGGTTTTGGGGTGGTCTAGGTGATCAAACTGTCACGCGCTGCAATCACAGTTTTCACTCTCGCCTTCGGTGTCTACCACGCGGCATTGGCTTTACTGAATTTCGATCACTTCACAGTTCCACAATTCGCAGTGGCCGCTATTGCGCTTTATCTAGCGGCCCTGGGCCTGTCACTTTCCGACAGACCCGGCTTGCGACTCAAAGATTCAAAAGCCGCCTTTAGCTTGGTGGCGGCCATGTTGATATCGCTGTTTATGGCGGGTTCAATTTCCGCAGTCCATGGCGATGGTCATGCCACTTGGCATGTTGCGGGTATTGCCACCTTGATGGCCATCATCGCGCTTCGACAACACAAAGTTTTGGCTTGGTTTGGTTTGACCATAATGACCCTGGAGGTTTTCATCTGGGGCGGGATAGACCAGTTGTTCAATGCCGGCATTTTTGGCGCTGTCATGATCGTTTCGGCAGCTCACGCAGCTTCTATCACCCTGAGCTCGACATCCAAGGCCGCATCGGAGTTTCGTGAGCAGGCATCCGCAACCGCTGCCGCGACCGCAGCCAAGTCAGCGGCTCGAGCCGAACGCCAGAGCAGAGTCGACAAAGCCCTAGACGCAGCCTTGCCACTGCTAAACAAGATTGTGAGCCTTGGCGGCGCGCTCACCGAATCGCAAAAACGAGAGGCAATTGAATTAGAGGCCATGCTTCGCGATCAGATTCGTGGTCGCAACTTCGATTTACCCGAACTCTCAGCTGAGGTGGCTAATGCCCGGGCTCGAGGTGTTGAAGTTCAGCTCTTAGACGACGGTGGCCTGGAGCAATTGCCAGAGCCTCAAAGGCAGGCGCTACTCAAAGAGGTGGCAGCGCATGTGGCGAAGGTGGAGTCCGGAAAACTGGTCTTGAGATCGGTTGCCGGTGAAAAGTGGATCGTTTCAATCGCGGCCTCGCAAGTCGGAGCCGAAGTCCCAGATCTGTTCGTTCGGCTTTAAAAAAGTGATGGGCGGATCATACATCCCGCCCATTCACTTCCCCTGTGCTCTGCACAATCCCTGAGCACCCTTTGTTGCCAAAACAGAGACAACTTTATTTCAGTGAATCCAGAGGGTTCCGGATGCGGAAGTAATTGGAATGTTACTTACCACTTTGGGGGACAACCTATAGACCAGGCCTGGAAGATGAGTGCCAACTGGAGGAGAGATTTCCTCGCAAGATAGCGTTATTGCGGTGCCAAGATGAGCTCGGTTTTCTCAGTGCAATACGACCTAGACGTCTTGATTCCACGATGGCTGCGGTAACGACCGCGAGCGCCGCCGCCTGATCTTCGGCGTCGCCGCCTTTGACCTGCAGCTGCTGCTGGATTTCTTCTTCGGAATACTGCTTCATTAGAGCGGAATGTTTCCGTGCTTCTTCGGTGGCAAGCTGGCGCGCTTGGTTTTGAGCGCTCTTAGTGAGCGAATTACGGCTGTGCGGGTAGCGGCCGGTTCGATGATGCCATCTAGCTCACCACGCTCTGCCGCTAGGAACGGACTTGCGACGTTATAGGTGTATTCCTTGGCGAGCTGGTCGCGCACCTTGGCGATATCCATACCCTTTTCCTCGGCCTCACGAATCTTGTCGCGGAACAAAATGTTTACCGCACCCTGACCGCCCATCACAGCAATCTCGGCGGTTGGCCAGGCCAGGTTGATATCCGCTCCAAGCTGTTTCGAGCCCATCACGATGTATGCACCACCGTATGCCTTGCGGGTAATCACGGTGACCAGCGGCACAGTTGCTTCGGCATATGCGTAGAGCAACTTTGCGCCACGACGAATCACTCCGGCCCACTCCTGATCGGTGCCAGGCAGGTAGCCAGGAACATCTACCAGGGTCAAGATTGGAATCGAGAAGGCATCGCAGAAGCGCACAAATCGGGCAGCCTTCTCACCGGCATCGATGTTTAGCGTTCCGGCCATCTGTTGAGGTTGGTTGGCCACGATTCCCACACTTGAGCCGTCAACACGAGCAAAGCCAATCAAGATATTCGGGGCAAATAGCGGCTGCACCTCCAAGAATTCACCCTCGTCCACCAGTGCTTCGATGATGGTGTGCATGTCGTATGGCTGGTTAGGGGAGTCCGGAATGATGGCGTTTAGCTTTAGGTCTGCTTCGGTAATTTCCAGCTCAGTCTCAGACTGGTAAGTCACAGTCTCAGAAAGATTGTTTTCTGGCAAAAAGCCGACCAATGACTTTACATAGTCGATGGCATCTGCCTCATCGTCCGCTAGATAGTGAGCCACACCCGAGGTCTCATTGTGAGCGCGAGCACCACCGAGCTCCTCCATGCCGACGTCTTCGCCGGTTACCGTCTTGATCACATCCGGGCCGGTGACGAACATATTTGAGGTCTTGTCGACCATGATCACAAAGTCAGTGAGAGCTGGGGAGTAAACCGCGCCACCAGCAGCCGGTCCCATGATGATTGAGATCTGCGGGATCACGCCAGATGCCATGGTGTTGAGCTTGAAGATCTCGCCGTATTTTCCAAGAGCGATAACGCCTTCTTGAATACGAGCACCACCGGAATCGAGCATGCCAATCAGTGGCACACCAGTTTTGATGGCAAGCTCCATAATCTTGATGATCTTGTTTCCCGCGGTCTCACCGAGTGAGCCACCGAAGATGGTGAAGTCTTGCGAGTAAACCGCAACCTGACGCCCGTGGATGGTTCCGACTCCGGTTACCACCGAATCACCATATGGACGCTTGGCATCCATGCCGAATGCGGTGGAGCGGTGACGAACATACTCGTCAACCTCGACAAAGCTGCCTGGGTCTAAAAGCATCTCGATGCGCTCGCGAGCGGTGTTCTTGCCCTTGGCGTGCTGCTTTGCCTTGGCATTTTCTCCAGCACTGACCACAGCCTCGTGGTAACGAGCCTTGAGGTCGGCTAGTTTGCCAGCGGTAGTGGAAAGGTCGGGGGTGTTGGACACAGAATCTCCTTAGATGCTTGCCTACTTTATCCAGCTTCTAGGCAGTACAACTTGAACAATACCTACAAGCAAATTCTAAATTCATCGTAGATACCTACAATTTTGCTGATTGCGATACGGTTTTGGTGTGTCCCTCTCTCTAACTTCCGAATTAGTAAACGAGCTAATCTCCCTGGACTCGATTGATTCCACCAACCTAGAACTTGCGCGCCGACTGCAAAGTGGCTCGCTGCCCAATTTCTCGCTGGTGGTGGCTCGGGAGCAAACTTCCGGCATGGGAAGACTTGGTCGCACCTGGGTTTCGGAGCCGAACACCAGCATCTCGGCTTCTTTGTATTTGAAGTCCAGCCACATCAAAGAGCTCGGCTGGGCAACCCTAATCATGGCCACCGCTATTCGATCTGCCATCGCCGAGCTAGTCGCAGATGAGGTCTTGGTGAAGTGGCCAAACGATGTTTTGGTTGCCGATAAGAAAATCAGTGGGATTTTGGCGCAGATTCAGCCCGATCAATCTTTGATTTTGGGATTTGGAATCAACCTAAGGGCACAGACCGGTGCCCCAGAAACAGCTACCGCCCTAGACCTACTCGGGGTCGATGCTGATTTCGACAATGTGCTTTCACTGGTGGTGCGAAATTTCCGAATCCGTTGGGCGATTTTCGAACAGCACCCGGCAACCGCAATTCTGAAGGCTCGGGGCGAATTAGTGCAGCACTCCGCCACATTGGGTAAATCGGTGCGGGCCGAGCTTCCAGGTGGCGGCGAGGTTTACGGCATCGCGAAAGACATCGATACCGAGGGCAGATTGGTGATCCATACCCCCGAACCAGTCGTGGTGTCGGCCGCTGACGTCTGGCATCTGCGAAACTAGAGCTAGAAAAAGAGGTGAGCATGCCAGTAGTTGGAGTAATCGGCGCTGGCCAGCTTGCCCGAATGATGCAGCCGGCCGCAATAGCGCTGGGAATCGGAATCAAAGTATTTGGTGAGGCGGCAGGCTCTTCTGCCCACCAGGCGGTCACGAAAGTCGGTGATTACAACGACTTTGAGCAATTGCTGGAATTCGCTAAGACCGTGGATGTCATTACCTTCGACCACGAACACGTGCCAACCGCCGTTTTAGAGCGGTTAGTCGCCGAAGGCCATCCGGTTCGACCAGGGCCACATGCCCTAAAGCATGCTCAAAACAAGCTCACTATGAGACGCAAGCTAACCGAGCTTGGATTGCCGCAACCAATCTGGCAGGCCGCCAAAAATGAAGCTGAGGTTGCCCAGTTCCTTGAGGTTCACGGACCAAAAATTGTTGTGAAGACTCCTATCGGTGGCTATGACGGTAAGGGCGTGCGGGTGATTTCAGCCGTCTCCGAGGTGAGCGACTGGCTTTCAAGCATCGATGCATTCGGTGGTGAATTATTGCTTGAGGAGAAGGTCGCGTTTGCCGGCGAATTGGCGCAGTTGTCGGCCCGCAGACCAAGTGGCGAATTTCGTGCTTGGCCTTTGGTTTCCACCTTTCAAGAGTCTGGGGTCTGCTCCGAAGTTGTGGCTCCGGCACCCAAAACTGCTAGGCATAGTGAGGCTGAGCAGATTGCGCGCAAGATTGCCGATGGTCTTGGAGTATCTGGTGTGATGGCAGTTGAGCTGTTTGAACTTCCAAGCGGTGAAATTTTGGTCAATGAGCTAGCGATGCGACCTCACAATTCCGGTCACTTTTCTATCGATGCATCAATCACATCGCAGTTTGAACAGCACCTGCGATCAGTGTTGGATCTGCCACTTGGTGACACCTCGAGCACGGCAAGCTATGCCGTGATGATCAACCTGCTCGGAGTAGATTCCGAGAATGACTTCGTCAGGCACTACCCGATTGCGATGGCAAAGTTTCCCGAGGTGAAATTCCACCTTTATGAAAAAGCTCCGCGCCAAGGTCGCAAGATGGGTCACCTCACGCTGCAGGGTGAAAACCTAAACGAACTTTTGGCGGCTGGAAAAGCCTGCCGAGAATTGCTTTACAACCGCTAAATTGACCCTGGGAGGTTGCAATGAAGACTGTCGCAATAGTCATGGGCTCTGACTCCGACTGGAGAGTGCTGCAGGACGCCGCAACCAC
>JACCDM010069915.1_pt1 | contig 22792 bp, 20 predicted proteins | sample 7445851 | NCBI WGS metagenome assembly JACCDM01 (sample SAMN15323438, study PRJNA562643) | freshwater metagenome | isolation source: river surface water | place: USA:Blue River Watershed | collected 2017-08-16
GAAGTGTTTATGATAGCTCAAGCGCAGGATGACTGCACCTGAGTATCTATAAAACGATCAATTAAAACTCGGTTCTGAGTCCAACGAGCAAAGAGCGACCACCCATCGGGGCAATCTCTTTTAAGAATGAACTATGATCACGAATTTCTTGATCCAACAAGTTTCTTGCTTTTGCAAATAGCTCAAGACCGTAAGTGCCTCCTAAGCGATAAGTTGCTGTGGCGTTCACCATGGTGTACGCGTCTGTTGAAAACTCCTCAACGTCTGTACGATTTTGTTTGAAACCGTGCAATACATCGAGACGCGCACCAATTTGATTAAATTTGTAATCAAACCCGAAACCTAAACGCATCGGTGAAATTCGCGGTACAGGATTGCCAGTGTCAGAATTGGTTGCCCTCACATAATCGCCACGTAACGTTAAGTCTAAATCGCCTGAGCCTTCATAAACTCTAAATCGCCCATCGGCTTCCATACCTCTAAAAGTGACTTTATCACCGCGAAACTCAGCTTTAGGTGTGTCCGAATCAGAGTGTCCTGTTTCTCCATGATCATCTACTAAATCGCCAGTTCTATAAAGATTAATAAAATTCTGGAAACGGGTGTAATACGCACTGACATTAAACGAGTTATTAGCGTCTTTCCATCTTAACTGCGCATCCACTCCATTTGAGCGTTCTTTTTTAAGATTGGCATTCCCTTCTTCATAAAGTCGCGTCGCGTGATGCTTACCATGCACAAACAACTCATTGGCTGTTGGCGCCCGTTCGGTATGGGTTAAATTACTCCCAACACTCCAGTTATCATCGAGCTTAAATAACGCCCCACCTGCAAGATTAGCAGTATTAAAGTGTTTAGAAGTCGGATCTCCAAAATGAAACTCACCCGGATGATCAGGATCTTCACCGCCGCCGCCAGAACGTACATTAATTTTATCTACGCGGCCACCTGCGCTTAACTTCAAGCGATCTAATGGCAGTTCTTCGTATAAATAAATCCCTCTTCGCGTGGTTCGAGTGGATGGTAACAATGAATGTCCGTGTTCCCCCAAACCTAAGGACTTCAATTTAGTATTTTCAAATTGAAAACCGACGACCCCAGACATATCGCCTATCTTTTGATGGGCAGCTTCTAAAGTACCTTCAACCCCACTGTTTAAATAACGTGTTGCAGGATCAGCATTTTCAAATTCAGTGTGGCGATAATCAGTATGTGCCATTCTAAATTTAATGCGCTCAACAAATGTTCCTAACTCACGGATTTCTGAAGACAACTCTGTGCGTTGAGTCAGCATGTCCATATTAATCATTTCATCACCGCCGGTGGGCACGCCATATTTACTAGCTGCCGTTGAGACTGAAACGCCAATATGGCCTTTATCGAAGGTTAATGAAGCACCAAATGCACCACCATGACTTTCAGAACCACTGTTTACCAGACGCCCTTTTCGACTTCTTGCGACTTCATCATTTCTATTCGCTTCACGTCTTGTCACTGCATAGCCTGAAATACTTAAGTCTTCGGTCTTACGTTGATAAGCATCGGCGTGCAGTGCAAAAGTACCATTACCAACGTCGATAACAGCAACGCCACCTTTTTCACGATCCGCGCCACCAAATCTAATTTCACCACGACCTGTTGCACCATTTACAGGTTCTTTTGGAATACGATGATCAATGACGTTGACCACACCACCAATGGCACCTGCACCATATAAAACTGTGGCGGGACCACGAATCACCTCAATTTGTTCGGCAATAAAAGGATCGGCACCAACAGCATGATCTGGGCTCAAGGCAGAGGCATCTAATAAACCTACGCCGTTTTGCATGATACGAACGCGATCTCCGTCCATACCACGAATAATAGGACGTGAAGAGTTTGGTCCATAAAAACTTGAATTAACGCCAGGTGTTCCGTTAAGGGTTTCACCCAAAGTACTCTCTCGCCTTAAAGACAGTTCGCGTCCATTTAAAATAGAAACCGGCACAACTAATTGATCTGAACTGACCCCCAATGGATTGCCTGTAATCGGCACTGATGGGGCATCAATATTGATCTGTTTTTCAGCCGCATAACTTGTTGTGCTTAATAAAATAGGGCTAACAAACAAACTAGTGATGGCAAACGCAATAGGGTTACGCGCCAATCGATAAAAATTGCTCATGAAACACTCCTAAATAAGTAGATAGATGTCACTTGTTTTAATAAGCGACAGAGGGCATAAACCCAAATTCAATCAATAACTTTAGGAGATTGTTGGTGGGGCACGAGCTTGATAAGAAACAACGACATGACGACTTTGAGTAAATTCATAGCCATCAACCTGAATTGCTATTATTGATACAACAGGAATATGAAAACTTGGAGCATCTAATGCGCTAGCCATTTCTCCATAAGATACGCATTTGTCACAAATTGGAGAATGCGGTGTCTGTTGTTTCTGCTGTGTAAGCGGAGCTTGCTCGGAGTAGTGGGAGAATTCATGCGTAACTGCTCCGTACTGTGCAAATAAAAACAGCAGCGGCAGTAAAAAGGTCATGAAAGTACGTTTCAGCATATTGTAAATTTTAACAGAAAAACTGAATTAAATTTTATCAAGCATTGTAAGTAAATGTATTAACTCATCTTTCACAGAGTGAAAGTCCTCATATTCTGCAGAAGTTCTTGCATACCAATAACGACTATTAAATTCATCCCCTTCAATTTTATGCAGAACCCCATGTATCCAAGAGGATATCGGATCTTTATATTCCTGAACAATCTGATGGGCAGCATTCCAATCCCCTGACAATGAAAGATTGATTGCGGTTTTTAAATGCTCACGTAAATATTGATCCAATTAAGACATCCAAATGCATATTAAAAAAGCCCAGCTACTCATCGTAAGCTGGGCCTTTAGAGTCAGCAACTAATTAAGCGTTGAAATTTGCAGATGCAAAATCCCAGTTCGCTAATGAAGCTAAAAATACTTCAACAAATTTAGCGCGCGCATTGCGATAATCAATGTAATAAGCATGTTCCCACACATCGATTGTCAATAACGGCGTATCACCTGTTGTTAATGGTGTACCAGCAGCGCCCATATTCACAATATCTACAGAACCATCTGCTTTTTTAACTAACCATGTCCAGCCAGAGCCAAAATTGCCCACTGCTGACGCTTGAAATGCTTTTTTGAATTCATCAAACGAACCCCATTTTGCATTAATTGCATCAGCCAAAGCGCCTGTTGGTGCTGCACCGCCATTTGGCTTCATGCAACTCCAGAAGAATGTATGGTTCCAAATTTGTGCTGAGTTGTTATAAATACCAGCTGAAGATTTTTTAACGATTTCTTCTAAGCTGCTATTTTCAAACTCTGTACCTTTAATCAAATTATTCAAATTTGTGACATAAGTTTGATGATGTTTTCCATAATGAAACTCAATCGTTTCTTCTGAAATATGTGGAGCTAATGCATTTTTTGCATAAGGTAATGCAGGTAATTGATGTTCCATGGTGTGATTCCTTTTTATAAAAATTCCAACTTCTGATTTTGCCACATTCTGACAGCATTAAAAACAATAGGCTTTCTAGGGGTTTATTCAACTCTACTTTTTAGCACGCGGATGAGCTTGATCATATACTTTTGCGAGATGCTGAAAATCGAGATGTGTATAAACTTGTGTAGTACTAATATTAGCGTGACCAAGCATTTCCTGAACAGCTCGCAAATCTCCACTGGACTGCAAAACATGTGTAGCAAAACTATGTCTTAACATATGCGGATGCACATCACTATTAATACCCTGCTTAATTGCCCACTCTTTCAATCTATATTGCACTGCACGAGGCGTAATACGATTACCTTGCTTAGTAATAAACAAAGCCACACTTTCAGATTTCGCGATCAAACTTCGTGCCGTCATCCAAGTTTGAATTGCACTAATCGCATGGCTGCCTACAGGAACAATTCGAGTTTTATTCCCTTTACCGGTTACAGTAATAGTGCCATTTGATAAATCAAGTTGATCAAAGTTCAATCCAACAAGCTCAGCCAATCGCAAGCCTGATGAATAAAACAATTCGAGTATTGCATGATCTCTTAAACTTAATAAATCATCCTCTTTTACATCGACTAACTTGACAGCCTGGTCTGCGGACAATGCTTGAGGTAAAGTTTTAGCGGACTTTGGCGCACGCATTCCAATACAAGGATTGCTGGTGAAGTTATGCTGCTTTACTAAATAGTCAAAAAAACCACGCCATGAGGAAAGCATACGAGCAATACTTTTACCGCCCAATCCCTGCCCGTGTAACTTAGCAATGAGTTGCCGAATATGTTGAGGCTGAGTTTTGATTAGAGGAAAGGCTTGCGACTTAGCGTGCGCCAAAAGTAAAGCTATATCACGCTTGTAATTTGCTTGCGTTAACTTGCTTAAGCCACGCTCAAAAGCGAGATGATTTAAATAGGCCTCTAAAAAATCCAAATCAAATCCAGATTAACTGACATATCGACTTAATGCTGCCGTGAGTAACTCATTTAATCGCTGCAAAAACAAAGTACCCATTCCAGGATAGAAACGCTTTTCATCATCTGATGCCAGCACAAGGAAACCAATGGCATCCGTAGTACCCAAAGGAATCACAGCGTAAGATTTAGCACCTACTCCATCATTTAATAAATATTCAAAGCTATCATTAATCGGACTGCCACAATAAGGAGCATCTAACCCTAGCACCCACGTTTTAAGTGTCTCATCCACAAGCTCAAAAGCAGCTTGCTTATTCAAGTCATTATCTGCGGGTAAAGCCCAAAGCTTAATGTTGACGTAAGGCACATTAAAATTCTCACGCAAAGTTTCGACCAACATTTGATTTAGCGCTAAAAAATCCACCGAATTTAGCAAACCCAGCGTCAACTGATGAACTTTATTGCCAGTTTCATCATTTTCGATACCAATTGTTAGCAGTTCACTATACTTTCGCTCCAATTGCCGGATTTTATCGCGCTGAGCAACTTGCTGACGCTCGGCCAAAGAAACTGCGCGCTTGCCGTGGGCACTGGGTACATGCATTACTGCTAACAAATCAGCATGATTTTCAAAAAATTCTGGATTTTGCTGTAAATAGGCAGCAACTTCATGCTCATTAAGTACTTTTGTTTCCATTTGATGGTTTTCTATCTATCAAAAATTAAATTGAAATATTGCCTTCATAAACATTAACGGCCGGGCCAGTCATCATGACAGAAGCACCTCCACCAGCCCAAGCAATAATTAAAGTACCGCCTCGCATATCTACTTTTACTGGGGACTGCAGCTGACCTAATCGAATCCCTGCAACAGCCGCAGCACAAGCGCCCGTTCCACAAGCCAGCGTTTCGCCAGCACCGCGTTCAAATACACGTAAACGAATATGGTGCGCATCCATGATTTGCATAAAACCAGCATTTACCCGCTGAGGGAATCTAGGATGCATTTCAATAAGCGCACCATCATGAATAACTGGCGCCCGATCCAAATCTTCCACCACCTGTACCGCATGTGGATTCCCCATAGAAACCACAGTGATTTGAACCTCATGATCAGAAACTAATAGCGGATAAATTAATGAAACTTCATCAGCAACAAATGGAATTTGGTTGGGCTCAAATTTAGGAGAGCCCATATCAACCGTGACTAAGCCGCTATCTTCTAATTCGGGGTAAATAATACCGCCAGCGGTTTCTACGCAAATTTTAGTTTTTGCAGTCAGACCTTTATCAAAAACAAATCTAGCAAAACAACGCGCACCATTGCCACACTGTTCAACCTCACCGCCATCCGCATTAAAAATGCGATAACGAAAATCAGCCATGGATTGCGTTGGCCTTTCAACCAATAATAATTGGTCACATCCAACTCCAAAACGACGATCAGCAATACGACGGATTTGTTCAGTGGTTAAATTAACAGGCGATGTATAACTATCAATCACAACGAAGTCATTGCCTAAGCCCTGCATTTTGGTAAATTTAAGATCCATCGTTTTAATCATTCTATTTTGAGTCATTCATTACATGCATTTTTTAATTAACATCATTGTATGGGATAGTTGAGTGTTAAGGTAGCTTAGCTAGCTAAAACCTGATTTTTAAAGTGGTTTAAATTCTTCATGTATTAATACCAGCATTTTGTAAATTGCATTTAATTTGCTATTCTTCATCCCTTATTTTCGAATGTATAACGAAACATTAATCTATGAATTCATATTTATTCACCTCAGAATCTGTTTCTGAAGGCCATCCAGATAAACTTGCTGACCAGGTGTCTGACAGCATCTTAGATGCGATTCTTGAACAAGATCCTACTGCACGTGTTGCAGCTGAGACTTTAGCCAATACAGGCCTGATTGTGCTTGCTGGTGAGATCACCACAACTGCAAATGTTGATTACATCAAAGTTGCTCGCGAAACAATTAAGCGCATTGGCTATGACAATACAGATTGCGGCATTGACTACAAAGGTTGTGCTGTATTGGTTGCTTATGACAAACAATCCCCTGACATTGCTCAGGGTGTGGATAAAGCAGAAGACGATCCGCTAGACCAAGGCGCAGGTGACCAAGGATTAATGTTTGGTTATGCATGTGATGAAACACCACAGCTCATGCCATTACCTATTTGGTTATCGCACCGCATCATGGAACGTCAATCACAACTGCGTAAAGATGGCCGTTTACCATGGTTACGTCCTGACGCTAAATCACAAGTCACCATTAAATACGAAAACGGTAAACCAAGTGCCATTGATACCGTGGTTGTTTCAACACAACACGCCCCTGAGATGGAACTTAAAGACATCCGTGAAGCGGTCATTGAAGAGATCATCAAGCCAACACTGCCTAAAGAACTCATCAAAGGTGATATCAAGTTCTTAGTGAACCCAACCGGTCGTTTTGTGATTGGTGGACCACAAGGCGATTGCGGCTTAACGGGCCGTAAGATCATTGTTGATACCTACGGCGGTGCAGCTCCACATGGTGGTGGCGCATTCTCTGGTAAAGACCCTTCTAAAGTAGACCGTTCAGCTGCTTATGCTGGTCGTTATGTAGCAAAGAATATCGTGGCAGCAGGACTCGCTTCACGCTGCCTAGTGCAAATCTCTTACGCGATTGGTGTGGCTCAACCAACTTCCATCATGGTTGAGACTTACGGCACGGGTAAAGTATCAAACGAAGTGCTCACTGCTTTAGTGCGTGAACACTTTGACCTACGTCCTAAAGGCATTGTGAAGATGCTTAATCTGCTCCGTCCGATTTACACCAAGACAGCGGCTTACGGTCACTTTGGTCGTGACGAACCTGAGTTCTCTTGGGAAGCGATTGATAAAGCGGCAGCATTGAAGGCTTCTGTTTAATACCGCTAGTTAAAATAAAAAAGCCCCAATCTGAACTGATTGGGGCTTTTTTATGTCTGTTGCTAAGTATTTTATAAGCATCAACTTAGGCTAATACATTGAATTTGTGTAAAAACAATATTCGCGTATAATTGCCGCCATTCCGAGGAGCGCTGCGAGAGAAAACTCCCAGGCTCGGAAAATGTTTTAACGGCGCTCACCATATTAACCGTGCCGGGCACGGGATACGGGTGAGAGTGTTAAAACTTCAAGTGGCATCACTTCTAGTTTTTCTGGCAACTCCAAATTTTCCGCATTCCCTCCGGTCACACCATTCAAGGAAAAAACATGAATACTGTGACTGATATTAAAGACTATGTAATTGCTGACATTAATCTAGCTGCTTTTGGACGCAAAGAAATTGCCATTGCTGAAACTGAAATGCCTGGTTTGATGGCAATTCGTGAAGAGTTTTCAAAGGCACAACCGCTAAAAGGCGCTCGCATTACTGGCTCATTACACATGACCATTCAAACAGCTGTTCTTATTGAAACGCTTAAAGACCTAGGCGCCGAAGTTCGCTGGGCTTCATGTAACATTTACTCAACACAAGATCACGCTGCCGCTGCAATTGCTGCTGGCGGCACACCAGTCTTTGCAATTAAAGGCGAATCATTAGAAGAGTACTGGGATTACACACACCGTATTTTTGAATGGACTGATGGCGGCTATTCAAACATGATTTTGGATGACGGCGGCGATGCCACCTTGTTGTTGCATCTTGGTACGAATGCTGAAAAAGATATTTCTTTATTGAATAACCCAGGTAGCGAAGAAGAAGTATGCTTATTCAATTCAATTAAAGAAAAATTAAAAACTGACCCAACTTGGTACTCAAAACGTCTTGCCCAAATCAAAGGTGTAACTGAAGAAACAACAACAGGTGTTCATCGTTTGTATCAAATGCACAAAGAAGGTCGTCTAGCTTTCCCTGCAATCAACGTGAATGACTCAGTAACCAAATCAAAATTCGACAACTTATATGGCTGCCGTGAATCATTGGTTGATGCGATTAAACGCGCAACTGATGTCATGATTGCTGGCAAGATTGCCGTCGTTGCAGGCTATGGCGATGTGGGTAAAGGTTCTGCTCAAGCACTTCGTGCTTTGTCAGCACAAGTTTGGGTAACTGAAATCGATCCAATCTGCGCTCTTCAAGCAGCAATGGAAGGCTACCGTGTAGTCACCATGGATTATGCTTGTGAGCATGCTGATATATTTGTTACCGCAACTGGTAACTATCACGTTATTGGTCATGACCATATGGCAAAAATGAAAGACCAAGCGATTGTATGTAACATCGGTCACTTCGATAATGAAATTGATGTTGCGTCACTTGAAAAATATGAGTGGGATGAAATCAAACCACAAGTTGACCATGTAATTTTCCCTGATGGCAAAAAGATTATCTTGTTAGCCAAAGGCCGCTTGGTAAACTTAGGCTGTGGTACAGGCCATCCAAGTTATGTCATGAGCTCATCATTTGCGAATCAAACGATTGCGCAAATCGAGCTATTTGCGAATACCGACAAATATCCAGTAGGCGTTTATACTTTACCTAAACACCTAGATGAAAAAGTAGCGGTATTACAATTGAAAAAATTAAACGCACAACTAACACGCTTAACGAATGAACAAGCGGCATACATTGGCGTTTCACAAAACGGTCCTTTCAAACCAGATACGTACCGTTATTAATCAGGCGCGACAAGCATCAGGAATCGCTGATGCTTGTCCAAATGAATGAAAAGAGAATTTAAATATGAAGGCTGACATTAGTTTTGAATTTTTTCCGCCAAAAACGGAAGAAGGCATCATTAAATTACGCGAGGCTCGAAAACAGCTCGCCATGATGCAGCCTAAGTTTTTCTCTGTCACTTTTGGTGCAGGTGGTTCCACTAAAGACCGCACCATGGAAACAGTCTTAGAAATCCAGTCTGAAGGATTCGAGGCAGCACCGCACATTTCTGGAATTTCTTCTACTAAACAAGAAATCAAAGATTTGTTGCAAACGTATCGATCAAATGGGATTCGTCGATTAGTTGTATTGCGTGGTGACTTACCTTCAGGTGAAGTCAGTGTTGGTGACTTTGCACACGCCAATCAACTGGTTGCTTTCATTCGAGAACAGGCCGGTAATGCTTTCGAAATAGAAGTGGCCGCTTATCCAGAAACGCATCCTGAAGCACGTTCAGCGTCTAAAGATTTAGAGCATTTCAAAACAAAAGTAGATGCTGGCGCAAATGCTGCAATCACTCAATACTTTTACAATGCAGATGCTTATTTTCAGTTCCTTGACCGCTGCGAATCACTAGGGATTAGCATCCCAATTGTGCCGGGCATTATGCCTATTTATAACTACACACAATTGGCACGATTTTCAAATGTATGTGGTGCAGAAATCCCACGCTGGCTGAGTTTGAGATTGCAAGACTATGGCGATGATATTGCATCACTAAGAACACTTGGTGTTGATGTAGTCACTAGTTTATGTGAAAAATTACTGGACGGCGGAGCGCCAGGTTTGCATTTTTACACGATGAATCAATCAGGGATTATTAGCCAAATTACAAGTAACTTAGGTCTAAAACAAAGCTAATTTAATAACGCGTTAAAACAAAAAAGCCCCGAGATTTCGGGGCTTTTTTTTAAAATTCAATTAATGCAATGTTGGTTGATCTTCGTGAAACATCGCATCTTCCACAAAAAGAAAGTCTTTCGTTTTTCCTTGCTTACGTAACACCATTAACACCACCCAGCGAATCTCATCTAAATGAATCGAAGTTTGAGGAAGTGCCATCGCACGCTCAATTACAATCTCATGCTGAATTAAGTTGATAATATTCGCATGCGCTAAAAACACTAAAAAATTTAAACTCTCAGTATCAAACTTTGTTTTTTCTTCTTCGGAATAAATGCGCGTGGAAGCACTTGAGCTCTCAGTATCAACGCTTGCCATGGATTCTAAAGTATTAAACCATTCAACGGCATCTGTAATTTCAGAGTGATCAAAACCTGCCGCAAACAATTCTTTTGTGAGGGTATTGTGGTCTGGTTGAATATTATCGACCACGTAATTTTCAAACATATATACTAAAACTTCAAACATAGATTCCCTATTCATCTGAGTAGCCTAAACGATAGCCTGATATCGTTCGCTTTTTAGAGAAGCTATTTTATTTTTTAACTCCAGCGTTATCAGTTTGGCTGAAAGGTTCTCACCCGTCAAGTCGCTAAGCTAGATTAAAACTTCAACATCAATTTGATTGAAAACGAAGATACATCAACAAAACACATTCATCTTAAACTTCCCTTAAATATGCATTTCTAACTGGTTCTTGTTGTGTCAAATACGGTGCAAGCTCGTCTGTAATATCGTTGATATGATCAACTAGTTTAGCGCCTTGCTTAATTAATGCGTGACAACCTTTAGACATTGGAGAATGAATAGATCCTGGAATCGCGAACACTTCCCGCCCTTGTTCTGCTGCAAAACGCGCAGTAATTAATGACCCACTTTTCACATTAGCCTCTACAACCAAACACCCCAAACTCAAACCACTAATAATTCGATTTCTTCTGGGGAAGTTCTCAGGAAGAGAAGGTGTTCCTATGGGAAACTCAGAAATTATCAGGCCTTGTGCCGCAATTTGATGCGCAAGATCTCGATGCTTAGCGGGGTAAACAATATCCAACCCCGTGCCCACAACCGCAATTGTTTTTTTACCGGCTTTAAGAGCTCCCAGATGCGCTGCCGCATCTATACCTAACGCCAGACCACTCACAATACATAGCCCATGCTGCGATAAAGTCTGAGCAAAAGCTTCTGCGTTTTTCTCACCCTGAACAGAAGCATTGCGGCTACCCACAATCGCAAATGCTAGCGAATTCAAGCAATCTAAATCACCTTTAGCATAAATCACTGGCGGAGGATCTGAAATCTCTAACAGTTTTTGCGGATAATGACTGTCTGCTAATGTAATTAAATGATTATCAGAGAATTGCAACCAGTCGATTGTAGGGTGTGCTGCCTCAAGGTCTGGACCTTTTCTGATTTGACTGGCGATGTTTTCTGAGACGACCACACATAACTGCTGATGTGAAGCCATAAAAATTTGCGAGGGAGATCCAAATGTCTTGAGTAGTTTGCAAATGCCCAGGCTATCCAGCCCTTGAATTAATAGCAAAGATACCCAATATAAGATTTCATCATGCGATTGATTCATATTGTGGGTTTATGCCTTAAGCAATTAATCAATTCAAGGATTGCAGGAGTTATAATGATCCATAATTTAATGCGCAAAAATGAGTCATAAAAATGTATCGCATCAAACTAATGCTACTCACTGATTTTTGCATAAAATCTATTTAATAATCAAATTTTTATACGACACTATCGAATATGGCTATTTTGAACATACTGCAATATCCGGATCCCCGTTTATACACGGTAGCTAAGCCCGTAGATAAAGTAGATGCAAAAATCCAAAAGCTTATCGATGATATGGCTGAAACGATGTATGAAGCGCCAGGAATTGGATTGGCAGCAACACAAGTTAATGTACATGAGCAAATTATTGTCATCGATACCAGCGAAAACAAAAAAAAATTACAGGTCTTCATCAACCCTAAAATTAGTACCAAATCAGGGAGCCAAGATTATGATGAAGGTTGCTTGTCAGTCCCTGGTGTTTATGAAACGGTGACGAGAGCCGAAAGTATTGTCGTTGAAGCACTTGATCGGAATGGGAAACCATTTAAGATAGAAGCAGACGGTTTGTTAGCTGTTTGCATTCAACATGAGATGGATCATTTGCTAGGTAAAGTCTTTGTTCAGTATCTTTCCCCCTTAAAACAAAACCGCATTAAAACCAAAATGCAGAAAATGCAACGAGGCCGTTAATGCAAGGATTACGAATTATCTTTGCTGGCACGCCTGATTTTGCAGCTCCTGCACTTGCAGCACTTATAGAGGCAGGCCATGAAATTGTGTTAGTGCTTACTCAGCCAGACAGGCCATCTGGAAGAGGAATGAAACTAAAAGCGAGTCCAGTGAAAGAACTTGCTTTAGAACATGACATCGAAGTTTTTCAGCCAGAAACACTTAAAGATTCTAGAGCTCAATCGCGAATAGAAGATACAAAGGCCGACGTCATAATTGTTGCTGCATATGGACTTATTATTCCAACGAACGTTTTAAATATGCCTCGCTTGGGCTGCTTCAACATTCACGCGTCACTATTGCCACGCTGGCGTGGAGCTGCTCCGATTCAGCGATCATTGCTTGCAGGAGACAAAGAGACTGGCGTTACCATAATGGAAGTAGTCCCGGCCCTGGATGCGGGAGCAATGATTTCCAAAGGCGTCGTACCAATTACGGAATTGGATACAGCACAAACACTGCATGATGCCCTAGCTAAAACAGGCGCTGATTTGATGGTTAAAGCAATGGAAAATCTTTCAAAAAATGGCACTCTAGCATCAACGCCGCAAGATGATTCTTTAGTCACTTATGCTGAGAAACTTCAAAAATCAGAAGCAATGATCGATTGGAACAAATCAGCTGATGCAATATCAAAGCAAGTACGTGCTTTTAATCCGTTTCCTGTCGCAACAGCAATGTTAAACGGGGAAGTTTGTCGGATTTGGATGGCAACAAAAAAATCTGGCAAAGGTCTTGCTGGCCAAGTGGTTGCAACGAATGAAACCATTGACGTTGCCTGTGGAGAAGGCGTTCTAAGCATCCACGAATTACAACTACCTGGTGGCAAACGTTTAAAAGCACGTGAATTCTTAACAGGTCGCCAGCTGCCAGCCGGCACCCAATTTGAATAATTTTTGAGAGGATAAACATGTTAGGCAATTGGTTCAAAACAACCTTACTCATGACCGCAATCGTAGTGCTTTTTGGCTTTGTAGGCGCGGCTATTGGAGGCATGAACGGCATGATGATTGCGTTGCTTATTGCAGCAGGCATGAATTTCTACGCTTATTGGTTTTCTGCTGAAGCCGTACTCAGAATGTATAACGCGCAAGAAGTAACTGCGAACGATCGTCAATTTTCGGGCTTCTTCAATATGGTTAAAGAGCTTGCACATAACGCAGGATTGCCAATGCCAAAAGTCTATGTAATTGATGAAGCACAACCAAACGCTTTTGCTACTGGCCGTAACCCTGAAAATGCTGCGGTTGCTGCAACTACTGGCATTATGCAGATCCTAACAGATCGAGAATTACGTGGCGTCATGGCACACGAGTTAGCTCATGTGAAACATAGGGACACTTTGATCTCGACCATTTCAGCAACAATCGCTGGGGCCATTTCTTCTATTGGTAGCTTTGGAATGCTATTTGCAGGCGGCAATCGTGAACGCGGCGGCCACCCTTTAGTAGCTATATTGATTCTAATCTTAGCTCCAATTGCTGCGATGCTTATTCAAATGGCCATTTCTCGCGCACGAGAGTTTGAGGCAGACAAAGGTGGTGCAGATATCAGCCAAGATCCAGCATCTCTAGCATCTGCCCTCAAGAAAATTCACAATTATGCTCACCAAATTCCAATGGAAACTGCTGAGATGCATCCAGAGACCGCACAAATGATGATTATTAACCCCTTATCTGCCTCAGGCATGCAAGGCCTATTTTCAACACACCCTCAAACAGAAGAGCGCATCGCTCGACTACTAGCGATGGTTAGTTAGTTGCATATCTCACAACAACTCGCCGCAGAGGCCGTCGAGCAAGTATTCGCAGGGCGTAATTTGGGCGTCACACTAGAAACATTATTTGCACATCACCAAAGCATCACCCCCCAACAGCGTGCGGCGGCACAGGATCTCAGCTATGGTACTTTGCGTTATTACGGCGCCGTAGCTTCTTTGTTAAGTCAGTTATTAGAAAAACCTTTACCTGATGAACGATTAAGATGTCTACTTTTAGTGGCTATTTATCAATTGCAATATGACAAAGCAGCTTCCCATACCGTCGTCGATCAAGCGGTCAAGGCAGCAAGCAGCTCGAAGAAAACCTGGGCAAAAGGACTTGTTAATGGTGTACTTCGCAATTTCTTGCGTCAACAAACGTCATTGACGGAAGCTTTAGCCAATGAGGAAATCGCTCAATATTCCTATCCTCAATGGTGGATTACCAAACTCAAATATCAATATCCAGATAATTGGCAGGCAATGTTAGAGGCAGGAAACCAACACCCTCCAATGACTCTTCGTGTAAATCCACGCCGCATTTCAGGAAGTGATTTTTGTAAAAAATTACAGACCTATGGATATGCTTCGACTCAGCTAAGTGATAACGCTGTCATGCTTACAAAACCGATGCCTGTCGATAAGATTCCAGGATTTAACGAAGGTGAAGTTTCAATTCAAGATTTTGGCGCTCAATTTGCCGGCTACGCACTTGACCTTAAAAAGGGCCAACGAGTATTAGATGCCTGTTGTGCACCGGGGGGCAAAACAGGTCAAATTTTAGAATTAGCCGACGTGGATTTAGTTGCTGTTGATAACGATGCAACAAGAATTCACCGAACCAAAAGTAACATTGATCGATTAGGACTCAACGCTACGCTAGTCGTTGGGGATGCAGCAAAACCAGACGATTGGTGGGACGGCAAAGTATTCGATCGCATCCTGGCTGACGTTCCTTGTACAGCCTCGGGTATTGTGCGACGTCATGTGGATATTAAATGGCTAAGACGTGAAGCTGACATTGCTTCGTTCACCAAACAACAAGCACAGATTTTGCCGTCGTTGTGGCAGCTATTAGCAAAGGGTGGTAAATTGCTCTACGTGACGTGCTCGGTTTTTCATGAGGAAAATCAGCGTCAAATTGATAGTTTTTTGAAAACACAGTCTGACGCATTACAAATGCCTCTGACTCAACCTTTAACGGGCATGAATTTAAAAAATGGACAGCTAGAGCCTAGCGCGCAGCACGATGGTTTATTTTATGCACTCTTACAAAAAAATTAAATTTAGCTTATTTAAAGCTCTGACTTTATTGTCAGCACTGCTTTTCTCGCTCAATCTTTATGCAGCGCCTGGATCAATTCATATTAAAAATGCTGAGTTGATTCCGCTAGAGGAACGCTACACCTTAAATTCCGACTTTGATTTAACACTTAATAATGTACTAGAGGATGCGCTCATGAAAGGCGTTCCGCTAACTTTCCTTGTAGAGTTCCAAATAACAACGCCACGCACCTATTGGTTTGATGACGAAATCATCACACAAAGCTATAGGGTCAGCTTGAGTTACCACGCACTTTCTAGACAATTTTTAATTATCCGTAACAAAAATCAGTCTTCATTTAATAATCTACAACAAGCTAAAGAAGTATTAAGCAAAATTAAAGACTGGGCCGTTATTGATAAGTCCTTACTCAAAAAAGGCGAGCCTTATCAAGCTGCTCTGAGAGTTCGATTAGATCAGTCCAAACTACCTAAACCTATACAGGTTGAAGCAAGCGGATCAGAAAACTGGACCTTGGTTTCTGAACGCCATCAGTGGACGCCTGCATTCGGTTTGTAAATGAAATATATTGTTTTTATCAGTGCCGCGCTTGGAGGAATATTACTTTTCCTTCTTTCACACGCCAGCTCAAATGGCTCTATTTCCGGTCACTACTATACTATTCTTCTAGGGCTTAATATCACCCTTGCGTTAGGACTCACTGCACTTATTGGCTTCCAGCTTTGGCGCCTCTATCAACAAATGCGTTCCCGCGTTATCGGAAGTCGACTTAATGTCAGGCTAATGGGGGCGTTTGCCTTGATGGCAATTATTCCAGGCATGATTGTTTACATTGTTTCAGTAAACTTTCTAACGCGATCAATCGAATCATGGTTCAACGTCAAAGTAGAAGCTGCTCTTGAAGGGGGCGTTCATCTTGGGCAAAGTGCGCTAGATGCGATGTTGATAGATACAAAGCTTAAAGGCGAAAGTATTGCTTCAAACTTGGCCTTTCAACCAAGCAATACGCAACTTAATATTTTGAATGACTTACGAGAAAAAAGCGGCGTTCAAGATGCGGCTCTTTTTAACATACAAGGCAAGATTTTATCTTTCTCTAGCGCAGATCCACTCAGCTTTCTGCCTGATGCCCCCAGCCTTTCTCAATTGCGACAAGCAAAAGTTCGCAACTATGGGGTCATCGAACCAATACCAGGAAAAGGTTTGTATTTAAGAGTGCTAGTGCCGGTCAATATGAATGATATTGGGGGCGAAACACGTATACTCCAACTCCTGCAACCCGTACCCAAACAACTATCAAATACTGCAGAAGCAGTTCAAGACGTCTACCAAGACTATCAAGAACTTTCACTTAGCCGTGAATCTCTGAAAGAAGTATTCGCTTTAACACTGACGCTAGTTCTCATGCTTGCCATGCTCACCGCAGTATCAGTCGCCTTTGTATTAAGCCGCCGTTTATCAGCGCCTCTAGGGGTTCTGGCGGAAGGCACTCGTGCCATTGCACGGGGAGACTACGAGACTGTATTACCTGTTCATGGCAACGATGAACTTGGTGTATTAGTGCAATCATTTAACAGCATGACCAAACAACTGGGCGATGCTACACAAGCTGCCAACAACAACCGGGCTCGAGTTGAAGCAGCGCGCGGATACTTAGAAACGATTTTGGCACATCTTTCATCTGGCGTACTTACACTTAATGACAAAGGCGAGTTAAGAACATACAACCTTGCTGCTTCTAATATCTTAGGAGTGGTGCTAGGTCATTTCGCTCATCAATCTTTTGAAGAATTAGGTCGCGAATTTCCTGCTCTGAAAGAATTAAGCGAAAGAATCCTCGCGCACGCTCAAAACATTCAAAGTAATGAGTGGCAGGAAGAAATGAACATTGTCACATCTCAAGGCAAGCGCACAATTTTATTACGTGGCTCACGCTTACCTTATAGTGCAGACAGTGGTTATCTGATCGTATTTGATGACATCACAACAATGGTTCAAGCTCAACGAGATGCGGCATGGGGAGAAGTAGCAAGAAGGCTTGCTCATGAAATTAAAAATCCACTAACACCAATTCAGTTATCTGCAGAGCGCATTGAACATAAACTATCTAGCAAACTTGATAAAGCAGATAGTGAAATGTTACGTCGCGCAAAAGATACCATAGTGGCACAAGTTGATGCGATGAAAACAATGGTAAATGAGTTTAGTGAATACGCACGCGCCCCCTCACTTAATTTAAGTAGTGTGAATATTAATCGCCTTGTTCAAGACGTATTAGAACTTTACGAGCCAGCACAAATTAAAATTAAAACCAATTTGGGGAAGAGCATCGCTGAAGTGTTAGGTGATGCGACGATGTTAAGGCAAGTGCTACATAACCTGCTTCAAAATGCACAAGATGCCCTAGAGAAGACTCCCAAGGCAACCATTCAGGTGAATACATTCCAAAAAGGAGATGAAGTTTGTTTGTCCGTGAGTGACAACGGCACTGGATTTCCTTTAGAAATTTTATCAAGCGCTTTTGAGCCTTACATGACCACCAAGCAACACGGTACAGGCTTAGGATTAGCGATTGTTAAAAAGATTGTGGAAGAGCATAAGGGCACAATTAGCATTGAAAATATTCAACTTGATAAGGACGTTTTAGGTGGAGCAATCGTAACTGTTTGCCTCCCTTCAAATAACAAAATATCAAAAAATGTAGGCGAGCAATCAAAGCGCAAAACAAAAACAAGCAAGGCAGATAAGTCATGAGAGCAAGACAAATTCTCGTCGTCGATGATGAAATTGGTATCCGCGAACTATTAAGAGATATTCTTCAAGATGAAGGCTATCAAGTTAAGCTTGCCGAAAATGCAGCTGAAGCTAGAGAGTATCGCCAACAAATAAGACCTGATGTCGTCTTACTTGATATCTGGATGCCAGACTGCGACGGAATTACCTTGCTAAAAGAATGGAGCAACACAGGCATGCTCACGATGCCTGTTGTCATGATGTCAGGTCATGGCACGATCGATACTGCTGTAGAAGCGACTCGTATTGGAGCATTTGATTTTCTTGAAAAACCAATCGCACTTCAAAAACTTTTAAAAACAGTCACGGCTGCGCTTAAGCATGGCGAGCAATTGCCAAAGTCTGACATGAATTTATTTAAGCTAGGTAAGAGTGCTGTCATTACTGAATTGCGTCAACGCTTAGAACAAGTCTCTCTAATAAAAGCGCCATTATTACTCATTGGTGAAGAAGGTAGCGGATCAGAACTTTGTGCAAAATTTTTACATAAGCCAGAAAGTCCATGGTTAGAACTGATAGACACACAAAGATTAATTGATGCGCCATTAGATATTCTGGAACAACTTCGCGAAGGATTGTTATTTATTCCTGAGCTGGCATCACTCAATAAAACCGAACAAAAAGGCTTGCTCGTTCTACTTGCAAAAGCTGAGAAATATGGCACTCGCGTGGTAGCGAGCACTTCTAAACCACTGCCTGATTTAGTGACTGAAGGACACTTTGACAATACGCTATTACAAGCACTATCAGTCAGCACATTAAAAATTCCTAGCCTTTCTGATCATCGAGAAGATATTCCTGATTTAGCAAGGGCAATTGGATTTTTATTAATAGAGTCTACGGAGGTCAGCTACCGTGAGTTTGAAACTGCGGCACTTAATACACTCAGAAATGCTGACTGGCCAGGCAATCTAAAACAGCTCGATAGCGTCATTCGCAATCTTATGCAAACAAGCCTTGGTGAGCGGATTACTGTCGCTGACGTTCAGCGCGTCATGGAACAATTTTCTCCATTGCAAATTCCAGAGGAAATCCCCAAAACAAAAACTGAAGGCCTGCCAATTGATTTAGACCAACCGCTTAGGGAAGCAAGAGACGCTTTTGAACGATTGTACTTTGAACATCACATTCAAAAAGCAGATAAAAACATGAGCCGCGTTGCAGAAGCAGTTGAGTTAGAACGCACTCATTTGTATCGAAAACTAAAACAGCTAGGAATTAAGATCAAATAAGCTTAACAAGGAGTTAAAATGACGCTTGTTAGCGCAGTGAATAAGGTAGTAAGTTTGGGCAACCAAATGGATGAGCCGTCATTGACCTAGTGTGACCCTGCCGAAATAGATTGGGCGCGCTAACCTCTTTAGATAATAAAAAAGGCAGCTAAAGCTGCCTTTTTTATTATTAATTTGCTACTTCAATTTCTGCAATTGGGTCTTCAATTTTTCCAGACTTGCAGAAAACTCAGCAACCCTCGCCTTCTCTTGTTCAACAACAGCAACAGGTGCTCTTGCCACAAAACTTTCATTGGTAAGCTTACCGTTCGCTTTAGAAATTTCACCCTCTAAACGTGCGATCTCTTTGCCCAAACGTTCTTTCTCAGCAGCGACATCAATCTCAATTTTAAGCATCAATTTAAATTCACCAGCCAGCGCCACAGGTGCATCAGCCTCAGGTAAATCTGTCACAATTTCAACTTCAGCCAACTTCGCAAGTGCTTTTAAATGTGGTGCATATGCCTGTAATTGAACTAAATCACCCGCAGCAATTAATGGCACTTTAGTTGCAGGTGAAATATTCATTTCACCTCTTAAACTACGGCATGCATCAACACTCTCTTTTAATAATGCAACCCAACCCTCTGCCTTTTCATCGATCTTTTCTGGCTGCGCTTTTGGATAAACTTCAAGCATAATACTTGGACCAGTTTTTCCATTCATCTTGCCAATTGTTTGCCAAATTTCCTCAGTAATAAATGGCATCACCGGATGTGCTAAACGCAAAATAGTTTCTAATACGCGAAGCAAAGTACGACGCGTTGCACGCTTCTCAGAGTCAGATCCTTGCTGAATTTGAACCTTAGCAATTTCCAAATACCAATCGCAATATTCATCCCAAACAAATTTATAAATGCTTTGGGCAACGTTATCAAAACGGTAGTCTGTAAAGCCTTTTTCAATATCAGCTTCAACGCGTTGCAATAGACTCACAATCCAACGATCTGCTTGTGAGAAGCTCAAATAACCCTCTGGCTGTGTACTGCATTGCTCTAATCCGCAATCCTGACCTTCAGTATTCATCAACACAAATCGTGTTGCATTCCATAATTTGTTACAGAAGTTGCGATACCCTTCGCAACGTTGCATATCAAATTTAATATCACGACCAGGACTCGCAAGACTTGCAAAAGTAAAACGCAATGCGTCGGTACCAAACGCAGAAATACCCTCTGGAAATTCTTTACGCGTTTTCTTTTCAATACTCTCAGCTTGCTTAGGATTCATTAATCCTGTGGTACGTTTTTTCAATAAATCTGCAAGTGAAATGCCATCAATCAAATCAATTGGGTCAAGGACGTTACCTTTTGATTTAGACATTTTTTGGCCTTCCGCATCGCGGATTAAGCCATGAACGTAAACATCCTTAAATGGAATCTTGCCAGTGATATGTTTGGTCATCATGACCATACGTGCCACCCAGAAGAAAATAATATCGAACCCAGTGACCAATACAGATGAAGGAAGATACTGCTGCAATGCAATATTGGCAGCGTCTTTTTCTTCATCGCCCGTCCAATCTAAAGTTGAGAACGGCCACAAAGCAGATGAATACCAAGTATCGAGCACATCATCGTCTCGTTTTAGATTGCCTGTATATCCGTCTTTTGCTGCTAATGATTTAGCTTCATTTTCATCGTGTGCAACATACACTTTTCCGTCATCGCTATACCAAGCAGGGATTTGATGGCCCCACCAAAGCTGACGAGAAATACACCAGTCTTGAATATTGTTGAGCCATTGGTTGTAAGTATTAACCCAGTTTTCTGGATAGAACTTAATCTCACCTGAAGCCACCACATCCAATGCTTTTTGTGTAATGCTTTTGCCATCAGCAGCAGGCTTGCTCATAGCGACAAACCATTGATCTGTTAGCATAGGCTCAATCACAACACCTGTGCGGTCGCCACGAGGCACCTTCAATTTATGTTTATCAATCTTGAGCAAATATCCTTGCGCTTCTAAATCAGCAACGATTTTTTTGCGTGCCGCAAAGCGCTCTAAACCTTGATATTGTATAGGTGCAGCTTCATTCACAAATCCCTCAAGATTCAAAATACCAATCATGCGTAAGCCATGACGCTGACCAACAGCGTAATCGTTAAAATCATGTGCTGGAGTTACTTTAACAACCCCTGTTCCAAACTCACGATCCACATAGTCATCAGCGATGATAGGAATCTCACGATCACATAAAGGTAATTTAACGTTTTTACCAATCAGATGTTGATAACGGTCATCTTCAGGATGCACCATCACAGCCACGTCACCCAACATCGTTTCTGGACGTGTTGTCGCAACAGTCATATGGCCTGAACCATCAGCCAATGGGTAATTAATGTGCCACATTGAGCCATCTTCTTCTTCAGAAATTACTTCCAAATCAGAAACTGCAGTACCAAGTTTTGGATCCCAGTTAACTAATCGTTTACCACGATAAATAAGACCTTCGTTATATAAGCGAACAAAGCTCTCAGTCACAACTTTGTTTAAGCCTGCATCCATCGTGAAACGCTCGCGCGACCAATCAGGTGAAGTACCTAAGCGGCGCATTTGTTTGGTAATCGTGCCGCCTGAATATTCTTTCCATTCCCAAACTTTTTCTAAGAATTTTTCACGGCCTAAATCATGACGGCTAACGCCTTGTGCATCTAACTGACGCTCAACCACAATCTGCGTGGCAATCCCAGCGTGATCGGTACCTGGCTGCCATAAAGTATTATCGCCACGCATACGATGATAACGAGTCAAAGCGTCCATGATGGTTTGGTTAAAACCATGACCCATATGCAAGGTGCCTGTGACGTTTGGTGGTGGCAGCAAAATACAGAAATTATCTTGCTTAGTGCTGTCTAGCCCTGCCGCATAAAAACCTTTTCCTTCCCAAAACTCATACCATTTACTTTCTATGGTTTTAGGATCAAAAGATTTAGCTAATGCGTTATCAGAAGCTTCGTTAGTTTGTGTTGTTTTGGTGTCAGTATTCATGGCGCGATTTTAACATAAGCACCTTAATTCTTAACCAAGAGTGAACGGGGATTATGAATCTTTAAGCGGTATGACAAACAGCGCATTGATGATCTCTGCCTAGCTTGATTGTACGCCATTCCATATTAAGAGCATCTAACAACAATAAGCGGCCTTCCAAACTTTGGCCTATTCCCATAAGCAACTTCATTGCTTCAGCAGCCTGTGTTGTTCCAATCATCCCAACTAATGGTGAAAAAACACCATTCTCAGAACAGCGCATCTCAGTCTCTGATCCGTCATCAGGGAACAAGCAATGATAACAAGGTGATGCTTGGTGACGAAAATCAA
>JACCDM010634042.1_pt1 | contig 22783 bp, 22 predicted proteins | sample 7445851 | NCBI WGS metagenome assembly JACCDM01 (sample SAMN15323438, study PRJNA562643) | freshwater metagenome | isolation source: river surface water | place: USA:Blue River Watershed | collected 2017-08-16
AGTGCGGCGATCCGCGGCGCCGCGGCCGCCGTCGGGCCGCTCACCCCCCACGAGCGCGACGCCTTCGCCGCGCGCGACCTGGCCGCTGGCCGTCCGATCCTGGCGCCGGTGCCGGGGCTGGTGCGCGGCATCGCGGCCTCCGGGGCGTTGCTCGTTGAGACCGCGGCCGGAGTCTCGTCGCACGCGTCGGGATCGTTGATCTTCGCTTCCATCGAGGAGGGATGTTGATGTTGCTCGTCGCCGATGTCGGGAATACGGAGACCACGCTGGGGCTCTGCGAGGGTGAGACGGTCGTCGCCCATTGGCGCGTCACCACGGAGGCGGCGCGGACGCCGGATGAGGTGCATCTCCTGCTCGATGGGCTGTTGCGGGCCGGCGGCGTCGATGCGCGGCGCTTGAGCGGGGCGGCCGTCGGCTCGGTCGTGCCGGCGGTGACCGCGCCGCTCGCCGAGGCGATGCGGCGCCTCACGGACCAGCCGACGGTCGTGGTCGACGCGCACGCACCCCTCGGGATCACGTTGGCGGTGGACGAGCCGCTCACCGTCGGCGCCGATCGGATCATCAACACCCTCGCGGCGAGCCGGCTACATGGCGTGGACTGCATCGTCGTGGATCTCGGGACCGCGACCACGTACGATTGCATTACGTCCGACGGGGTCTTCCTCGGCGGCATCATCCAGCCCGGGGTGCGGACCTCGGCGGAGACGCTCTTCCGGCGCACCGCGAAACTCGCGGCGACCGAGCTGACGGCACCGAAGCGAGTGATCGGGACGCGCACCGACGAATGCATCCGGTCGGGGGTCGTCCTCGGGGCGGCCGCGTCGGTCGATGGGTTGGTCCGCCGCATCAAGGCGGAGTGGCCGCGGGCGACGGTCCCGCGGGTGATCGCGACCGGCGGGCTCGCGGCCGTCATCCAGCCGCACGCGTCGGAGATCGAATCCGTCGAGCCAGATCTGACCCTTCACGGACTGCGGCTGGCGCACGGGATCCTGGCCGCGCATTGAGGCCGGGTCGGGCGGGGAGGGGGCTGGCGCGCCGACGGCGGCCGGAACCCCATCAGGCAATTCTGGCAGACCCTCTGCCGAGACGACTTTTCTGGCGTGCCAAGATGACCGGCATAAGCCGTTGCTCTGCAATAGTTTAAGTCGATTCTACGTCCTGTTGACTGGCCCAATTGTTGCGCCTATTTTTCGACGTGTTAGCACTCCGAACGATTGAGTGCCAACGCATGGTGGGTCGTTCATATCCCTTCACTCACACCGTTGGAGAATCTGATCCATGGCGAAGAATGCCAGCGAGAAGGTCGCGCCCCTGGCCGACCGCGTCGTCGTCAAGGCGATGGAGGAGGCCGAGCAGATGCGCGGCGGGCTCTACATCCCGGACACGGCGAAGGAGAAGCCGCAGCAGGGCGAAGTGATCGCCGTCGGCCCCGGCCGCACCGAGGACGGCAAGCGCGTCCCGATGGAGGTCAAGACGGGCGACAAGGTGCTCTATGGCAAGTACTCGGGCACCGAGGTCACCATCGACGGGGAGCAGCTCCTCATCCTCCGCGAGAGCGACATCCTCGCGATCGTCAAATAATCCTCTCCCTCCCAATCACCTAGGTCCACTGACATGGCTGCCAAGGAACTCCATTTCAACACCGATGCGCGCGCGGCCCTGAAGCGCGGCGTCGACCAGCTCGCCGAGGCCGTGAAGGTCACGCTCGGCCCGAAGGGGCGGAACGTCGTCATCGACAAGAAGTTCGGCGCCCCGACCGTCACCAAGGACGGCGTCTCCGTCGCGAAGGAGATCGAGCTCTCCGATCCGATTGAGAACATGGGCGCGCAGATGGTGAAGGAGGTCGCGACCAAGACCTCCGACCTCGCCGGCGACGGCACCACCACCGCGACCGTGCTCGCGCAGGCGATCTTCCGCGAGGGCCTCAAGAACGTCACGGCCGGCGCGAACCCGATGGCGATCAAGCGCGGCGTCGACAAGGCCGTCGCGGCCATCGTCGAGGAGCTCAAGAAGCTCTCCGTCCCCACCTCGGGGAAGAAGGAGATCGCCCAGGTCGGCACCATCTCGGCCAACAATGACCCGGAGATCGGCAATCTCATCGCCGAGGCGATGGAGAAGGTCGGCAAGGACGGCGTCATCACTGTCGAGGAGGCCAAGGGTCTCGAGACGACCCTCGACACGGTCGACGGCATGCAGTTCGACCGCGGCTACCTCTCGCCGTACTTCATCACGGATCCGGACAAGATGGAGGCCGTCCTTGAGGACGCCTTCCTCCTCATCCACGACAAGAAGATCTCCGCGATGAAGGACCTCCTCCCGGTCCTCGAGAAGGTCGCGCAGACCGGCAAGCCCCTCTGCATCCTCGCCGAGGACATCGAAGGTGAGGCGCTCGCCACGCTCGTTGTCAACAAGCTCCGCGGCACGCTCCGCGTCGCGGCCGTGAAGGCCCCGGGCTTCGGCGACCGCCGCAAGGCGATGCTCGAGGACATCGCGACCCTGACCAAGGGCAACGTGATTTCCGAGGAGGTCGGCTTCAAGCTCGAGAACGCGGTGCTCGCCGACCTCGGCCGCGCCAAGCGCATCGTGATCGACAAGGACAACACGACGATCATCGACGGCCACGGCGACGAGGACAAGATCAAGGGCCGCATCAAGGAGATCGAGGTCGCGATCGAGAAGTCGACGAGCGACTACGACAAGGAGAAGCTCCAGGAGCGGAAGGCGAAGCTCGCCGGTGGCGTGGCGGTGATCAACGTCGGCGCCGCGACCGAGAGCGAGATGAAGGAGAAGAAGGCCCGCGTCGAGGACGCGCTGCACGCGACCCGCGCGGCCGTCGAGGAGGGCATCGTCCCGGGCGGCGGCGTCGCGCTGATCCGCGCGCAGAGCGCCCTCAAGGGGATGAAGCTCGATGGCGACGAGCAGATCGGCGTCGACATCATCAAGCGCGCCGTCGAGGAGCCGATCCGGATGATCGTCGCCAACGCCGGCGGCGAGGGCTCCATCGTGGTTGAGAAGGTGCGCGCCGCGAAGGACAAGAACTTCGGCTACAACGCGTTCTCGGATGAGTACGAGGACCTCGTGGCCCGCGGCGTCATCGACCCGACGAAGGTGACGCGCACGGCGCTCCAGAACGCCGCGTCGATCGCCTCGCTCCTCCTCACCACGGAAGCGGTCATCGTGGAGAAGAAGGAGAAGGAAGCTCCCGCGCCGGCCGCGCCGGGCGGTGGCATGGGCGGGATGTACTGAGCCGCCACGCCCCCGGTGGGACGAAGCGCCCCGGTCGCGACTGCGACCGGGGCGCTTCGATTGCGGGGCGGCGTGTGGATCATCGCCATGGGCGGACCGCCGACGCCGCGAAGGCGGTAGCCGGTCGCGGCTCTCCTCCTGTGGGGAGGGCTCAGTTGCGCGGCAGCAGTTCCGCCGCGCGCTCGGCGCTGTCCACCTGCTCCACCACGCGCTCGATGAGACCGGACCCAATGTCGTAGACCCATCCGTGCAACATCGGTCGCTTCCCGCGGGTCCAGAAGTCCCGGATGATCGGCATTCGGCTGAGGACCCCGACCTGCTGCATCACGTTGAGGCGCGACAGGAGATGGAGGCGCGAGTCGTCCGTGCCGCAGGAGGCGAGTTCAGAGGCGTTCCAGCGAATGACGTTGCGGATGTCCGATAGCCAGTTGTCGATGATCCCGTTCGTTGCCGGCCCCTGCGCCGCCTTGAGCGCCCCGCAGTTCGAATGCCCGCATACAATCACATGCTCGACGTCGAGGACACCCACGGCGAACTGCACCACGGAGATGAGGTTCAGGTCCGTCTCCCAGACCTGGTTGCCGATGTTCCGGTGGACGAACATCTCGCCCGGCAGTGCGCCGGTCATCAGCTCGAGTGGGACACGGCTGTCCGAACAGCCGATCACGAGGTAATGCGGGGTCTGCTTCGCCTCGCGCTTCGCGAAGAAGGCGGCGTCCTGTCCGACCATCTCCTGCGCCCACGCAGCGTTGTTTTCGATCAGGCGGTGATAGTGCTTCATCGGAAGGCTCGGGTGTGGGGTCAGTGCGCGCCGGCGCCAGTCGAGGTCTCCGGCACGCTGACGAGCCGGTAGTCGATGCCGCGGAGTGCGGCGGTCTCGCGGAAGTTGTGAATCACCTCAAGCACGTCCGGATCGATCCGCCGAATTTGGCGGCCGTCGAGCTCGAGACGCGACCCGTCGGGCATCCCCTCGAGCGCGCTCAGGAGCGCCCCCTTGTTTAGGAAGTTGACGTACGGATGCAGTTCGAGACGCCGGAGGACGGCGCCCTTCGGGCTCACCTCCGTGTACGGTGGGCTCTGCAGCATGTCCTTCAGCAGGAAGAAGATGCCGACCGTCATCCCGACGGCGATGCCCACGAGGAGGTCCGTGACCAGGACGACCACGATCGTCGTGACGTAGGGGATGAACTGCGACGCCCCCTGCCGCCAGAGCGCCCGCCCGATCTGCGGATGCGCGAGCTTCCATCCCGTGTGGAGCAGGATCGCCGCCAGCGCGGCGAGCGGGATCCGGTTGAGCAGGGCCGGGATCGAGACCACCGCGAGCGTGAGGAGCACCGAGTGCAGGATCGCCGACCAGCGGGTCCGGGCCCCGGCACCGACGTTCGCCGCCGAGCGGACGATCACGCCCGTCAACGGGAGGCCGCCGAGGACCCCCGAGGCGATGTTCCCGACGCCCTGCGCGACCAACTCGCGGTTCGGCGGCGCCTCGCGCTTGTACGGGTCCATCTTGTCGGTCGCTTCGAGTGAGAGCAACGTCTCGAGCGAGGCCACGATGCCGAGCGTCACGCCGATACGCCAGACGGCAGGGTTCGAGATGGCGCTCCACAGCGGGGTCGTGAACTGCGCCGCCCACTCTGCGCCGCTCGTCGGAACGGGGAGGGCGACGAGATGGCTGGCCTCAATGACGAGTCCAGGGGCGGCAATCGCGAAGAGCGCGTTCAGTCCGAGGCCGAGCAGCACCGCCACGAGCGGGGCGGGGAGGAGTTTGACCTTCGCGAGCGGGGTCTTCGACCACGAAAAGAGAATGACCAGCGCGAGCATGGAGACGACCACGGCGCCGTGTTGCAGCGTCGCGAGCGCGTCACCGAGCGCGGAGAAGGTGGTCCCCTCCGTCGTCTGACGGAACGACTCGTTCCCCATCGCATCGGCATCGTAGCCCACCGCGTGGGGGAACTGCTTCAGGATGAGGACGATGCCGATCGCCGAGAGCATCCCCTTGATGACCGACGACGGGAAGTAGTAGCCGATGATCCCGGCCCGGGCGGTCGCAAGGACCACTTGGAGCACGCCACCGAGCACGACGGCCACGAGGAACGCGCGGTAGTCCCCCAGCTGGGTGATCGCCGCGAGCACGATCGCCGTGAGGCCGGCCGCGGGGCCGCTGACCATCAAGGCGGAGCCGCTGATCGGTGCCACGACGAGGCCGCCGATTACCCCGGCGATGATCCCCGCGAAGAGCGGCGCTCCCGAAGCCAGTGCGATGCCGAGGCAGAGCGGCAAGGCGACGAGGAAGACGACGATGGACGCCGGGAAGTCGGCGCGCCAGTCGATGGCCGACGAGTGGGATGGTGATGGCATCTCAGGGGCGGTGGCGGGGCGAGGAGACCGCGGGAAGGGGAAAAGGAAACAATAGCCCTCCCGATTGGAACGGCCAACACCGACCGGGTGGTCGTGCCAGCGCATTGCCGCTCGGACCCGCTACAGCGGCAGCGCCAGCTGACCCGCGCGCCGAGGTCCGTCGAGGTCGAACGCCACCGCCACCTCACGACGCGGGGCCACGCGCACCCGAGCGCGATGTCCCGCTCGCCGGAGCGCCGTCTCCACCGTCTGCCCTGCCAGCTCCGGCGTGTTGTTCACCGCGCTGAGATGCAACAGCACGACGCCGCGGAGCCCGGGATGCGCCAACTCTGTCGCGAGCGCGCCGCAGCCTGCGTTGCTCAGGTGGCCGCGCCCGCCGCTGACGCGCGCCTGCAGCGCCGGCGGATACGGGCCCGTCCGCAGCATCTCCGCGTCATGGTTCGCCTCGAGGCAGAGGGCGTCGCATCGCGCGAATGCCGCGCGCAGCGCGACCGGGACGGCGCCGAGGTCGTGGGCGATGCCGACGCGTGCGCCCGTCGCCGTCGCCGTCACCACGAAGGCGCAGGGCTGGGCGGCATCATGCGGCACCTCGACGGCCTCGATCAGGAATCCATCGGTCGGGTACACGGTGCCGGCGGTCATCGGCTGGCGCCACCGCGCCTCCACCTCGCCGACGGCACGGAGTGTCCCCGCGGTTGCGATCACCGGCCAGCGATACTTCTTCTGCGCGCGCGCCGCGCCGACGGCGTGGTCCTCGTGCTCGTGGGTGAGGAGGAGCCCGCCGATCGACTCCGGCTCCACGCCGATCGTCCGCAGCCGCGTCGCCACCGCGCGGGGCCCGAACCCGCAGTCAAGCAGCAGGCGATGCGGGCCGCTCTCGAGGACGAGCGCGTTACCGGAGCTCCCGCTCCCCAGGGTCCAGCCTCGCATCGGTGCGGGCGTGGCCTCAGCCGGCGTCGCGGGTGGCGTGCGCCGCGCGCAGCTGCGCCCGCCCGCCATCCGTGAGCAGGACCCCGCGGCGCGCCATCACACGCTCGGCGACGGCCTCGAATTTCTCGAGGGCGAAGGTCCCCCCGTCCTCCGGCGCTCCCCACGCGAACGGCGGCACGACCTTCGGCGCGACGCCCGCCACCACCACGTTCGCCCCCGCGCCGATCACACTCCCCGTCGTGAGCCGCGTCCCGATCCCCGTCTTCACGTGGTCACCGATCAAGGCACCGAGGAACTGAAGCCCCGTCTCGTACATCCCGGCGGGTGTCCAACAGGAGACGGGGCCGTAGGAGTTCTTGAGGTTGCTCGTAATCGTGCCCGCGCCGAGGTTCGCCCAGCGGCCGATGACGCTGTGGCCGACGAAGCCGTCGTGCCCTTTGTTCGCGTGACCGATCACGATGGAGACGGTGAGTTCGCCGTGGACCTTCGCTCCCTCACCGATGGTGACGCAGGCGAGCCGGCCGCCGAGGACGGACGCACCCGGCGCGATCACCACGGGTCCCTGCAGCCGTGTGAAGGCCTGCACGACCGCGCCCGCGCCGATGACGACCGCGCCGCCCGTCGCGTCGATCACCACCTGCGGCTCGATCCGGGCGTCGGCGGCGATGACCACCGGGTGCGACCCCAGCACGTGGACGCCGGTCGGCCGTGGCGTCGTGGCATCGGTGCGCGCAGCGAGTTCGGCGAGTGCGGCGGCGTCGGCGGCGAGCATCGCCGGCAGGTGGCCGACGAGGTCCCACACGGCGCCAAGCCACCACCCGGCGAGGGTGGCGCGAATACCGGTGCGTGGGGCGAGCGAATCCAGAGTCACCGTGCCGTCTGCCACCGCCGTGAGCGGGAGCGGCTCCGCGAGGCGTACCGCACCGACCATGCCGTCGACGACGAGCACGGTCGCGGCAGGCGCCGCCGCCTCGAGGGTCGGGCAACAGCGGCTGTTGACGAGCCAGGTGCCCGCCGGAATCGTCGCCGTGATGGCGGCGGGGGCGTCGAATTCCTCGAACGCCGCGAGATGCGGCGCCGAGACGAACCCCACCGCCGGTCCCCCCAGCACCGCGGCCCACCGGCGTCGCGTGAGCATCGCACCCGCCACGAGCTCGCCGGCCGGTCGCGTCCGGACGAACGGCGCGAAGCCGCGTGCGACCGCGTCGTCGTAGAGCACGATGCCGCTCACGCGAGCTCCTTCAGGTCGGGGGGCAGATGGTCCACGAGCGACTTGAGGTCGTGCGCGAGGTCCACGGTCGTGACGAGCGTCACCCCGTCGCGCACGACGACGACGAGGTCGGAGACACCGTACAGCACGACCGCGCTCCCCTCGGCGTGCACCACATTCCGCGCGGCCCGCTGGGTGACGACGCGACCGAAGCTCGCATTGCCCTCCGCATCGTGGCGCCGGACGCGCTGCAATGCCGCCCAGGTACCCACATCGTCCCATCCGAAATCGCCGGCGAGCACGAGCACCCGCCGGCTCCGCTCGAGCACGCCCACGTCGATGCTCACGCCGCCGGTGACGGCACCGAAGAACGCCTCGGCGCCCGCCTCCACGTTCGCCAGCGCCGCGCCGAGTTCCGGCGTGACCGCCCTGACCTCGTCGAGCAGGTCCTGGGCGCGCCAGGCGAAGATCCCCGAGTTCCAGAGGTATCCGTCCGCGACCATTTGAGTGGCGCGCGGGATGTCGGGCTTCTCAACGAACCGCGCGACGGCTCGCACCCCCGGCGCACGGTCGGCGCCTGGTTGGATGTACCCGAAACCGGGGTCGGGACGGGTCGGGACGATGCCGACGGTCGCCAACGCGCCGTGGGTCGCAGCTGCTTCCGCCGCGGCCGCGAGCGTGGCGCGGAACCTGTCGGCGTCGCCAATCGCCCAGTCGGCGTGGACGCAGACCATCCGGGCATCGGCACCCCCACGTCGGCGCACCTCCGCGGCCGCCCACGTCAGCGCGGCGGCGGTGCCCGCCGCGCGGGGTTCGAGGAGGAGCTGCTCCGCTGTGAGGGTCGGCACCGCGGCGAGAATGGGGTCCCGCAGCCGGCTGCTCGTCAGCACCAGGATCCGCTCGCGCCCAACGAGTGGGACGAGCCGCTCGACGGTCTCGGCGAGCATCGGCGCGTCGCCGATCAGGGGGAGGAGTTGCTTCGGGCGCTGAGGGGTGCTGAGCGGCCAGAACCGCGAACCGACACCACCGGCGAGGACGACGGCGAAGAGGGGGGCGCTCATAAAGCGGAGTGGGCAGGAAGAGAACGGGTCACGCGGGGTCGGCTCCGCAGAGCTCGCTGACCCGGGCGTAGAGTCGCTTCGGGCTGAACGGCTTCGTCATGAACTCATCCGCGCCGCGACGCCGTGCCTCGCTCTCCTGATGATCCTGCCCTGCGGCCGTGAGGATCAGACAGGGCAGGGTGCGCCACCGCGAATCGCCGCGCAGACGGTCGAGGACGTCGAGCCCGGAGAGCCTCGGCATCATCAGGTCGAGTACCACCGCGCGAATCCGCGGGTTCGCCTCGAGCGCCGCGAGGGCCTCCTCTCCGTCGTAGACGAGCGTGACCCGGAACGGCCCTTGCGAGAGCTTGGTCTCGATGATGCGACCGATGTGCGGTTCGTCGTCGGCGACGAGGACCTCAATCGGCGGCTCGGTCGTGGGCGTCGTCACGCGGGCGGGGTCGGGGGTCGGGAAGGGGACCGCGGTAAGGAGGGGGGCGGCGGAGGCGAAGTCAAGCCGATTCCGCTGTCATCGGCCGGGGGGCGGGACTACCTTTGTCGCATGTCTCTCTCGTCTCTTCGTCGCGTGACGCGCCTCCTCGCGGTCCTCGGCTTCGCGGGTACCGTCACCGCCTGTGATGACCCGTTCCAGCTGCAGGCGCGCCTCCCGAACTTCGACCGGGCCTTCGAGGTCTGGGCGATCTCGGGGTCCCCGGCGACCCTCCCCTCGGCGCTCGTCGTCCCGACGGCGACGGTGAGCCGCCTCGATGTGAGCGGGTCGTTCGACATCGCCTTCGATATCGATGCGGACGGTCGCGTCGTGGTGCTCCCGGTGAGCCGTGTGGTGCAGCCGATCACGGGGACGCGTGGGGTCGCGTTGCAGCGCCTCTCGGGTGTCTACAACACGATTCTCGAGGTGCCGAGCAATGGCTGGGTGGATGATTCCACCCTGGTGGTGAGCCCGGGCGAGTCGTTCGGTGTCCGCTCCACCTCCTTGTACTGCCAGTTCGAGCTCCGGCAGCAGGTGTATGCGAAGCTCTACGTGGAGAGCGCCGACCCCGTCACGCGGAAGATCGTCCTCCTCGCCCGCATCAATCCGAACTGTGGCTTCCGCTCCCTCGCGGATGGCGTGCCGGAGTTCTGATCGTGCACGATCTGAAGACCATTCGGGAGGAGGCGGATCGGCTCCGCGATGCGATGCGGCGTCGTGGTGCGCTCGCGACCTACGGTCCCGCCATCGATGAGGCGGAGGCGCTCGACCGTGATCGGCGCCGGATGATCCAGGCGGTCGAGGAGAAGAAGGCCCAGCGCAACGCGACCACGCAGGTGGTCGGTCGGAAGAAGAAGGCCGGCGAGGACGCCTCCGCCGAGATGGAGCTCGCGCGTGGGCTCGGCGAGGAAATCGCCGCCCTCGAGGCGCAGCTGGGCCCCGCCGAGGCGCGGCTCACGGAGATCCTCCTCGGCATCCCCAACATCCCGCTGCCGGACGTCCCCGAGGGCGACGAGACGCAGAACGTGGTGGTGCGGAGCTGGGGGACACCGCGCGCCGCGGAGGGGGTGAAGCCGCATTGGGAGGTGGGCGCGGCCCTCGGGCTCCTCGACCTTGAGCGCGGCGCCAAGATCTCCGGGTCCGGTTTCGTCGTCTATCGCGGTCTCGGCGCGCGGATGATCCGCGCCTTCATGAACGCGATGCTCGATCTGCATACCGGCGAGTTCGGGTACGAGGAGACGTGGGTCCCCGTCGTCGTGAATCGCGCCTCGATGATCGGCACCGGGCAGCTCCCGAAGTTCGAGGACGATATGTACGCGCTGCGGGACGAGGAACTCTTCCTGATTCCGACCGCGGAAGTGCCGGTCACGAACCTCTATCGCGACGAGATTCTGGCGCCGGAGTCGCTTCCGATGGCGCTCTGCGCGTACAGCCCCTGCTTCCGCCGCGAGGCGGGGTCGGCGGGGAAGGACACCCGCGGCGTCCTCCGCGTGCACGAGTTCGACAAGGTCGAGCTCGTCCGCTACTGCCGCCCGGAGGACGGCGAGGCACAGCTCGAGCTCCTCCTCGGGCACGCTGAGACGGTCCTGCAGCGGCTGGGGCTCCCGTACCGCGTCGTGCTCCTCGCCGCGGGGGACCTCGGATTCGGCAGCGCCAAGACGTATGATCTCGAGGTCTTCGCGCCGGGCGTCGGGAAGTGGCTCGAGGTCTCCTCCTGCTCCCTCTTCACCGACTTCCAGGCCCGACGCGCCAACATCCGGTTCCGCCCGGCCGCCGGCGAGAAGCCACGCCACGTCTATACGCTCAACGGCTCCGGGCTCGCCTTTCCGCGCATCTTCGCGGCCATCCTCGAGCAGTATCAGCAGGCGGATGGGTCGGTGGCGGTCCCGGAGGTGCTGCGCCCTTGGCTGGGCGTGGACCGCCTCGGGTGAGCACAGCGCTCAATCCGGCGCAGCGGGCGGCGGTCGAGCACGGGGCGGGGCCGCTCCTCATCGTCGCGGGGGCAGGGTCCGGGAAGACCCGCGTCCTGACCACGCGGATCGCGCGCCTCATCGAGCGCGAGGGGATCGCGCCGTCACGCATCCTCGCGGTGACCTTCACCAACAAGGCCGCCGGTGAGATGCGGGAGCGGGTCGGCCGTCTCCTCGGCCACGACCCGGCGGGGATGTGGATCGGCACGTTCCACGGCATCGGGGCGCGCCTGTTGCGGCGCTTCGCCGGCCTCGTGGGCCGCACCGCCGAATACACGATCTACGATGAGGACGACACCCTCGCCCTCGTGAAGCGCGAAATGGAGCGACTCCGGGTCTCGGCTAAGGAGCTCTCGCCGAAGGCGATCCTGGCGGAGATCTCCTCGGCGAAGAACGCCCTCGTCGACGCCGCCGAGTTCGAGACGCTCGCGCGGACGCCGCTCGCGAAGGCCGCGGCGCTGGTCTTCAAGGAGCTCGAGTCGACGCTCCGCGGTGTGAACGCCGTCACCTTCGACGACCTCCTCGTGCTCCCGGTGCGCATCCTCCGGGAGCACCCCGGGGTGCGCGAGGAACTCGCCGACCGGTTCCGCCACGTGTTGGTCGACGAATATCAGGACACGAATCGCGCGCAGTACGAGTTCGTGCGACTCGTCGCCGGCGGCCACGGGAATCTCGCGGTCGTCGGTGACGATGATCAGGCGATCTATGGCTGGCGTGGCGCCGATGTGCGCAACATCCTCGACTTCGAACGGGATTTCCCGAACGCCACGGTGATTCGGCTCGAGGAGAACTACCGCTCCACCGCGCCGATCCTCGACCTCGCCAATGCCGTCATCGCCGCGAACGTCGAGCGCCGCGGAAAGACGCTGCGTGCGACCCGAGGGGGCGGCGACCCCGTGACGCTGCTCGAAGCGGCGGACGATCGGGACGAGGCGGACGCCGTCGTGGAGCTCCTGCGGGGCTGGCAGGCGACGCGGGGCCGCTGGCAGGACGGCGCCGTCCTCTATCGCACGAACGCGCAGAGCCGCGTGATGGAAGAGGCGATGCGACGCGCGGGGATCCCGTACCGGCTCGTCGGCGCGGTCCGCTTCTATGAGCGCCGCGAGATCAAGGACCTCGTGGCGTGGCTGCGGCTCGTCGCCAACCCCGCCGATGACGAGGCGTTCCGCCGGGCGCTGACCGCACCGAAGCGCGGCGTCGGCGAAACCACGCTCGAGCTACTGGCCGGCGAGGCGCGGAGCGCCGGCGTGCCGCTGCTCCAGATGTCCCGTCGGCTCGCGACGGTGAGCGGGATCAGGCCCGCCACGCGCACCGCCCTCGAGGCGCTGGTCGCCACCGTCGACCGGGTGCGTGCGCTCGCGGTCGACAGCGGTGTCGACCAGCTCCTCCTCGAGGTCATCCGCGAGACCCGCTACGACGAGGCCCTCCGCGGGGAGGGGCCGGAGGGGCTGGATCGCCTCGACAACGTCCGCGAACTCGTCACCTCCGCGGCAGAGGTCCTCGTTGACGATGGCGGGGAGGTTGGGCTCCGGCCCCTCGACCACTTCCTGCAGCGGGCCTCGCTCGTCGCGGGGGTCGACCAGCTCGGCCCCGACGCGGACGCCGTCACGATGATGACGGTGCACACGGCGAAGGGCCTCGAGTATCCCCTCGTCTGCGTCACCGGGCTCGAGGACGGGCTCTTCCCGCTCTTCCGGACCTTCGATGCGCCGGAGGCGCTCGAGGAGGAGCGCCGCCTGCTCTACGTGGCAATCACCCGCGCGGGCGAGCGGTTGCAGCTCTCCTGGGCGCGGCAGCGGCGCCGCAATGGCGAACTCCTTCCGGGGACGCTCTCCAGTTTCCTGAAGGGCGCGCCGCAGGCGCACGTCACCAAGGCGGCGACCGTCCGGGCGCGCGCCTCGGCGCGCCTCGCCTCCCCTTTCGCAGGCGGCTGGGACGAGTCGGCGTCGGCACGTCGCGCCGCCCCGCGCTGGGCGCCGCGCGGCGGCGAGCGCGTACCCAGTTTCGTGGAGGAGGAAGCCTCGCAGGACCTCCCGGCGTTCATCCCGGGGGAGCGCGTCCGACACGGCCGATTCGGGTCGGGCACGATCGCGGAGGTCAGCGGGAGCGGGAAGGATGCGAAGGTCACCGTGGATTTCGATGACGAGACGGTCGGGCGGAAGCGATTGGTGATCGCCTTCGCCGGCCTCGAACGAGGGTTCGACGGATGAGCGTGACACGGGAAGACGTGCGGCGGGTGGCCGAGTTGGCTCGGCTGACGCTGCCCGACGAGGCACTCGACGGCTACGTGGCGCAGTTGAACGGCATCCTCGCGCACATGGCGGCGCTGCAGGGGGTGCCGCCGCACCCGACCGACGCGGGGACCGCGCCGGACGGGATGCCGTTGCGTGCCGATGTGCCGGGCGCGACCCCGCTCATCCGTGATGCGGCGACTTTCGCCCCGGCGATGCGCGACGGCTTCTTCCTCGTGCCGCGCCTGGCCACCCACGAGGACGCGGGGGAGGGGGCATGAGCGAGAGCATCCTGACCCCGACCGCGGCCGCGCTGGCCGAGGACGTTCGTGCCGGGCGTCGCAGTGCCGCTCAGCTCGTCGAGGAGGCCGAGCGCCTCAGGGAGCGGACGCACGCGGGTGCGATGGGGCTCAACGCCATCGTCCACCCGGCGAGCCGCCCCGTGCTCGGGGAGTCGACGGGCCCGCTTGCTGGCGTCCCCGTCGCCATCAAAGACAACCTCGCGACGCTCGACCTGCCGACGAGCTGCGGCTCGCGGATGCTCGAGGGGTGGGTGAGCCCCTACGAGGCCACGGCAGTGCGTCGGCTGCGCGAGGCCGGTGCGGTCGTCATCGGCAAGACGAACATGGACGAGTTCGCGATGGGCTCGTCCACGGAGCACAGCGCGTTCGGCCCGTCTCGGAACCCGCTCGACCCCACGCGTGCACCGGGCGGTTCCTCCGGTGGATCCGCGGCCGCCGTCGCCGCCGGCATCGTGCCGATCGCCCTCGGCTCGGAGACGGGCGGGTCGGTCCGGCAGCCCGCCGCCTTCTGCGGGATCGTCGGGGTGAAGCCCAGCTACGGCCGCGTCTCACGGCATGGGCTCGTCGCCTTCGCCTCGTCGCTCGATTGCGTTGCGCCCTTCGGTCGCACCGTCGACGATGCCGCGTTGGCGCTCGAGGTCATCGCGGGCGCCGATCCGCTCGACGCCACCTGTGCGGATCGCCCCGCACCGGCGCTCCGCGCCGAGCCCGGGCGGCTCGATGGCCTCGTGGTCGGCGTCCCCGAGGAGTACTTCCCGTCATCGCTCGATCCCGCGGTTCGTGCGCTCACCGATCGCGCGCTCGACGCGCTGCGCGCCGCGGGCGCCACGGTGCGTGCCGTCTCGCTCCCGCACACGGCGTACGCGATCCCCGTCTACTACATCCTCGCCCCCGCCGAGGCGTCCGCCAACCTCGCGCGCTTCGATGGCGTCCGGTACGGTCTCCGCGTCCCCGGGGACGGGGTGCAGGCGATGTACGGCGCGACGCGTGCGGCGGGGTTCGGCGCCGAGGTCACGCGGCGTATCCTCCTCGGCACGTACGTGCTGAGCGCGGGCTACTACGACGCGTATTACCGGAAGGCGCAGGAGGTGCGGGCGCGCATCACGGACGATTTCGACCGCACCTTCGCGGACGGCGTGCACGTCCTGTTCACGCCGACCACACCGACGCCCGCCTTCGCGCTCGGCGCGATCACCGACCCGTACGAGATGTACCTGAGCGACATCTACACCGTGACGGCCAACCTCGCCGGCATCCCGGGGATGTCCCTCCCGATCGGTCGCATCGGGGGGCTCCCGGTGGGCGGGCAGTTCCTCGCGGCCCGCTTCGACGAGGCCACGATGTTCCGGGCCGCCTACGCGCTCGAGGCGGCGCTCGGACCGGAGGCGCACCGATGAGCACCGCCTGGGAGATGGTCGTCGGCCTCGAGGTGCACGTGCAGCTCAAGACGCGCACCAAGGCGTACTGCGCCTGCCCGACGAGTTTCGGCGATCCACCGAATCGGAACACCTGCCCGGTCTGTCTCGCGCTCCCGGGCGCGCTCCCGGTGCTCAACGCCCACGCGGTCGAGCTCGCGGTCCGCGCCGCGATGGCGCTCGGCGCCTCGATCCACCCGGTGAGCATCTTCGCCCGCAAGAACTACTTCTATCCCGACCTGCCGAAGGGCTACCAGATCTCGCAGGCCGATCGGCCGCTTGCGACGGGCGGCGCGGTCGAGTTCCCCGACGGATCCCGCGTCGGCGTGACGCGCCTCCACATGGAGGAGGACGCCGGGAAGTCCATCCACGACCGATTCGCGGGGATGACCGCGATCGACCTCAACCGCGCCGGGGTCCCGTTGATCGAGATCGTCGGCGAGCCGGAGATCCGGTCTGCCGCGCAGGCGGGGGCCTATCTGCGGGCGCTCCGCGAGGTGCTCCTCTTCGCGGGCGTCAGTGATGTCTCGATGGAGGAGGGCTCGCTCCGCGTCGACGCCAACGTCTCGGCCCGCCCGGTCGGCGAGGCGACCTTCCGGCCGCGCACGGAGATCAAGAACCTCAACTCGTTCTCGAACGTCGAGCGCGCGCTCGAGCTCGAGTTCGCTCGCCACGTGTCGACGTACGAGGCGGGCGGCACGATCCACCAGCAGACGATGCTCTTCGACGCGGCGACGCAGACCGTCCGGGCGGCCCGGTCGAAGGAAGGGAGCCACGACTACCGGTACTTCCCGGAACCCGATCTCCCGCCGCTCGTGCTGGACGCGACCTGGCTCGAGGCGCAGCGCACCGCACTTCCAGAGCTGCCGGCCGCCACGCGTGCGCGGTGGACGTCCGCCTTCGGGCTCTCGGCCGTCGATGCCGCGACGCTCACGGCGACCGTCGAGATGGCGGCCTACTTCGAGCAGGTCGCCGCGGCCACGGGTGACGGCAAAGCGGCGGCGAACTGGGTGCTCGGTGAGGTCGCCGCGGCGCTCAACGAGACGGGGATCGCGATCGCCGAGTTCGCGGTGACTCCCGACCGACTGGCGGCGCTGATTGCCCTCGTCCGGGGAGGCGGGTTGAGCTCCACCGCCGCGAAGACGGTCTTCCAGACGATGCGCACCGACGCCGCCGCGCCTGCCGCGATCGCCGAGCGCGATGGGTTGCTCCAGGTGGGTGACGATGACGCGCTACGCGGCTGGATCGACGAGGTCTGGGCGGAGCATCCCGCGGAGGCGGCTAGGTACGCCGGCGGCGAGACTAAGCTGCAGGGGGTGCTGGTCGGCTTCGTGATGAAGAAGTCGAAGGGCCGCGCCGACCCGAAGAAGGTCAATCAGCTGCTGGCGGCGCGCGCGACGCGCTGAGCCGGGGCCGCGCGCCGTCCGATGCCTCAGGCGTCTCGGCGTTCGGTCGCGCCCGGTGCCGGCCGCACGACGTGCAACGGGGCGGGGAGGGCCGCCGTCCAGCCCGGAAGGATGGTCGGCAGCGCAAAGCGGAGGCGGGTGTCCCGCCTGACGATCCCGGCACCGGCGCCCACGGCGATGCGCCGGAAGCGCACCGCCTCGCGCAGTGGCGCCTCGCCGCTCGGGTCGAATCCACGCGCGATGGCCGGCGTCGCCCCCGCGCCGCCATCCGCGCGCAGCAGATCCACGATGTACTCGAACGCGACCTCCAGATGCGCCGCGACCGTCGCGTCGCGGAGCACCCAGCGGCTCCGCGTGGCCATCGCCGTCATCATCCGCTGCCACGACGCCGTGTCCGAGGCGTGGACCATCCCGCGGAAGAGCCGGCGGTTCGTTGAGGTCGTGAAGATCGTCGGGCTGAGGATGCGGTCCAGATGCGCGTCAGCACGCGCGTGGTCGAGTCGAATGAGCTCACGCGCCCGGCGCGACCATCCGTCACCCGTGTGGAGTTCGAAGCGGCTCTCCCAGTACCCGTGGCCCGCACCTCCGCTCGCCGAGGTCAGTGCGAGCTGCAACGGCACGAAGTGGTTGTGGGCCACCACGTCGGCGGCGAGGTGCGACAGGTAGCCCCACGCGAACGCCTGGAGCGGCGCCTCCCGCGCGTGGGCCATGATGTCGTCCGCCACGGGCCAGTGGTGGCAGTGACGCCCGACGCGCGCGTAGCGCTTCGCAAAGCTCGTGTCCGCGGCGATCGAGCCGTAGAGGAAATCAGCCGGATGTGCGCGCAGCAGCGCCGCGACGGCCGCCGGCAGGAGCTGGGGCGCCATGCGGAGCACGGCGTCGCCCAGGAGGATGTGCGTCCCCGGCGTCCACGCCAGCGCATCGGCGGGGAGGAGCGCGACCAGCAGGAGCGCCGTGACGGCGGCGCCGAACATGCGCATCAGTCGCCGCGGTCGCCGCCGTCCCCGTCCGCGCCGCCTCGGTCCCGTCGGCGCCCCCGCATCGCATCAACCACGGTGCGTCCCAGATCCGCCGTCGCGCGCACCGTCGCCCCGACCGAGGACGCCGTCTGCTGCACCTCCCCCACAATCGCGTCGACCTTCTGCGTGACCGCCCGGACATCCTCCGCCGCGGCCGTCGCGCGTTCCGCCAACGGGCGCAGGTCCTTCGCGAGTGACGCGAGCTCCGCCTCGATGGCGACGGCTCGGCGCCGCAGCTCCACCACCAGCCAGAGCGCAGCCAGGCAGAGGAGGAGCGTCAGGATGCTCGTGAGCCCGCTCGTGACGTGGACGACCTGATCGAACGCGGTCCGGACGGGGGGGACGGGACGCACCAGCAGCGTCTCGGCGGCGGCGGTGAGGGGCGAAGGCATCCTGAACCCTCGGGGGGACGTTCCTCACCGTCAAGCGTATATTGCCTGACATGCGAGCCCCTCACTTCGTCGTCGAGGGCGGCCGGCCCCTCCACGGGACGATTCGCCCGACCGGGAACAAGAACGCGGCGCTGCCGATCGTCTGCGCGGCCCTGCTCACCGATCAACCAGTCACCCTCGAGAACGTCCCGCGCATCCGGGACATCGAGCATCTCGTCGACCTGGTGCGCCAGACCGGCGCCGAGGCGGAGTGGACGGCCGCGAACACCCTCCGCATCCACGCGCGGCAGGTGCGCGGGGATGCCCTGGACCCCGAGCTCTGCAAGCGGATCCGCGCCTCGATCCTGCTCGCGGCCCCGCTCCTCGCGCGCGCCGGTGGCTGCGAGCTCGCGCCCCCGGGCGGTGACGTCATCGGTCGCCGGCGGCTCGACACGCACTTCCTCGCCCTCGAGGCACTCGGCGCCACCTTCGACTTCGCCGAGCGCCTGACCTTCCGCACCGCCGGCCTCCGCGGCGCCGACATCTTCCTCGACGAACCCAGTGTCACCGGGACCGAGAACGCGGTGATGGCCGCGGTCGCGGCACAGGGCACCACGGTCCTGCACAACGCGGCCTGCGAACCGCACGTGCAGGATCTCTGCCAGCTCCTCGTCGCGATGGGCGCGACGATCCACGGCATCGGCTCGAACGTCCTCACCATCGAGGGCGGCCGCCCGCTCCACGGCTGCACGCATCGCATCGGCCCCGATCACATCGAGGTGGGGTCCTTCATCGGCCTCGCCGCCGTCACGCGCTCGGCGCTCCGCATCGCCGACGCCGGCGTCGCGCATCTGCGCTCGGTGCGACTCGGCTTCGACCGCCTCGGCGTCGAGACCCGGATTGAGGGGGATGACCTCATCGTCCCGGCCGATCAGGCGATGCGGATCCGCTCCGATCTCGGCGGCGCCGTCCCGAAGCTCGAGGACCAGCCCTGGCCCGCCTTCCCGGCCGACGTGATGTCCATCGCCATCGTCACCGCGACGCAGTGCGAGGGCATCGTCCTCATCCACGAGAAGATGTTCGAGTCGCGGATGTTCTTCGTCGACAAGCTCGTCGGGATGGGGGCTCGCATCGTGCTCTGCGATCCGCACCGGGCGCTGGTGAGCGGGCCCACGGAGTTGCGGGGCTCGACGGTCGAGAGCCCCGACATCCGCGCCGGCATGGCGATGCTGATCGCCGCCCTCTGTGCGAAGGGGACGAGCATCATCAACAACATCGGCCAGATCGACCGCGGCTACGAGCGCATCGACGAGCGGCTCAACGCGCTCGGGGCGTCGATCACGCGCGTTGAGTGAGTCCGCCGTGACGTTGCCGGCCACGCCGCACGTCGCATGCGAGGGGTTCGCACCGCTCGGCATCACGGCCTTCGTCACGACGCGGGCGGCGGGGACCTTCGGGCTCGGTGCTGGCGCCCCCGAGGGGGAGGTCGAGGCGGCGGCGCGCTGGCGATCCCTGCAGACCCAACTCGCGGCGGTCGGCGTCCCGCATCTCACGTCGGCACGACAGGTCCACGAGACCACCGTGCTCACGCACGACGGTGCCTTGCTCGGCGCCGGTCTTCATCGCCACGAGGGAGCAGACGGCCATCTGCTTCGGGGGCCCGGGGCACTCGCGGTGACCATCGCGGACTGCGTGCCGGTGCTCGTGGCACATCCCGACGGGATGGTCGCCGCCGTCCACGCCGGATGGCGCGGAGTCGCCGGCGGCATTCTCGAGGTCGCAGTCCACGCCTTCACCCGTGCGGGTCTGGCGGCCACCGACCTTCGGCTGCACCTCGGACCCGCCATCTGCGGCCGGTGCTACGAGGTCGGCCCGGACGTGTTCGAGAAGCTCACCGGGTGGCAGACCACCCGGCCCCGGCAGGTCGACCTGCGCGCGCTCCTCGCGGAGCAGGCCAAGTCGCTGGGGGTCAGACACTGGTCCGCGAGCCCTGAGTGCACTCGCTGCGATAACCAGCTGTTCTACTCCCATCGCGCCGGTGATGACGGGCGGCAGATCGCCGTCATCGCCCGTCCCTCGGCTTGACTGAGCCCATGCCCGGGCCTACGTTGTAAGGGTCGGGAGACATTCCGGTCTGTTTGCGGAGTGTGGGGGCGGGTCTCCCCACACTTTTTTGTTCCCCGTGAGTCAGGTGGTCACGATGCACCCCGAAGTGGAAATCGTTGTCAATCAAGAACTTGAGGCGCTCGGCTTCGAGTTGGTGGAGCTCCGGCGCGGCGGGTCGAAGGGGCGTCCGGTGCTCGACGTGCGCATCGATCGGCTGGACCGGCAGAAGGTGCAGATCGACGATTGCGCGCGTGCGTCACGGGCCATCGAGGCTCGGCTCGACGCGATGCCGAACGTGGTGGGGGAACGGTACGTGCTGGAGGTGTCCTCCCCCGGGATGGAGCGGCCGCTGCGGAAGGCGGCGGACTGGGTGCGGTTCGTGGGGCGGCGGGCGAGCATCAACTCGCCGGCGCTGCAGGGACGGCACGAGCTGGAGATCGTCGCGGTGACGGGCGAGGCGGGGCAGGAGCGCCTCTCCCTCCGTGACGGGAAGGGGCAGGAGCGGGAGATCGCGCTGGTGGACGTCACCGACGCCCGTCTCGCGTTCCACTGGAAACCGTAAGGGACTTCTTCAAGACGGAGCACGATATGGCCGGGTCGGCCGAGATTCTCGTCGCGTTGCGCGAGCTCGCGAACACCAAGCAGATCGACCGCACGGAGATCCATGAGCTCCTGCGGGACGGCATCCTCGCCGCCCTCGCCAAGAAGCACGGGCCGACCGTGCAGGCCGAGGTCGAGATCGATGACGACAAGGGCGCGATCCGCATCGTCATGCTCAAGAAGGTGGTCGAGGCCGTCGAGGACGGCGTGACGGAGATCGCCCTCGAGGAGGCCCGCTACGAGGACCCCGACTATCAGCCGGGCGACCTGATGGAGATCCCCGTCGAGTTCGCCGAGTTCGGCCGCTCCGCCGTCCAGGCGTGCAAGCAGCGCATCGTGCAGCGCGTCCGCGAGGGCGAGCGCACCAAGATCCGCGACGAGTTCTCGTCCCGCGTGGGGGACCTCCTCTCCGGGGAGATCCAGCAGATCGAGCGGGGCAAGATCGTCCTCCTCCTCAACAAGTTCCGCGAGGCGGAGGCCATCATCCCGTATCGCGAGCAGAACCACCGCGAGACGTACACGCAGGGCGAGCCCATCCGCGCCGTGCTGAAGCGCATCGAGGAGACGCCGAAGGGCCCGCGCCTCATCCTCTCGCGCGCCGACGCGCTCTTCGTGCAGGCCCTCTTCCGGCTCGAGGTCCCCGAGATCCAGGCGGGCGTCGTCGAGATCCGCGCGGCCTCGCGTGAGGTCGGCAGCCGCACCAAGATCGCCGTCGTCTCGCGGGATGACGGGATCGATCCGGTCGGCGCCTGCGTCGGCCTCAAGGGCGCCCGCGTCCAGGCCGTCGTGCAGGAGCTCGGCGGTGAGCGCATCGACATCGTCCCGTGGTCGGCCGATCCGGAGCGCTTCGCGAAGCTCGCGCTCGCGCCGGCGAAGGTCGCCCGCGTCTTCAGCGAGGCGGCGACGAAGACCATTCAGGCCGTCGTCGACGAGGACCAGCTCTCGCTCGCGATCGGGCGCAACGGGCAGAACGTCCGTTTGGCCTCGGAGCTGACGGGGTGGAAGATCGACCTGTACTCGAGCCGGGAGTGGCTGGAGCGTGGGGGCGACATCCCGCTCTTCGCGCCCCTGCCCGACGATGCGGCGGCGGACGTGCCGCTCGGCGAGATCGTCGGCCTCCCGACGGCGACGGTCGCCGTGCTCGAGGCGGGCGGCTATCGGACCTTGAACGACATCATCGATCTGGAGCGTGATGACTTCCTCCGGCTCCCGGGCATCGCGCCCGCGGAGGCGGATCGGATCATCGCGATTCTCGACGAGCTGACGGAGGACGGCGCGGGGGCCCCCGAGGGGGCCGCTGAGCCGAGCTGAGTGGACGACGCCGCCGAACGGCGCCTGCTCGGGCTCATCGGGCTCGGGCTGCGGGGACGGCGGGCGGTGCTCGGGGTGGATCGGGTACGGGAGGCGGCGCGTCGGGGTACGCTCCGATGTGTGGTGGTGGCGGACGACGCCTCGCATCACAGCCGCGAGAAGGTCGAAGGCATCGTGCGCGCGCGGCGGGTCCCGGTGATCCGGGTGCCCTCGGCGGCGCGGTTGGGCGGGGTAGCAGGGCGGGAGGCGACGGCGGCCATCGGGGTCGTCGACGCGTCGTTGGCCAACGGGGTGCTCGCGGTGGTCGGGTCGACGACCGTGGAGTGAACGCAGCAAGGGGGATGGGTTGAGCAAGCTTCGGGTGAGTGAACTGGCGGCGGAGTTCGGCATTGGGCCGGACGAGGTGCTCGCGATGCTGCGGTCGATGGAGATCGTCGCCCGCACGCCCGCATCGCCCCTGACCGACGAGCAGGTCGCACGGGCGCGCGTGCGGTGGGAGCGCGAGAAGCGTCACCGCACCGAGAAGCCGGCGGAGGTCCCCGCGAAGAAGAAGGCAGTCGCCAAGAAGGCTGCGGACCCCGAGGCGGCTCCGGCCGCGGAGAAGAAGCCGGCGGCCCGTCGGAAGGTGGCCCCGGAGCCCACCCCCGAGCCCACCCCGGCGCCCGAGGAGGCGAAGCCCGCCACCCGCCGCCGCCGGGCGGCCGATGTCGCACAGGCCGAAGCCGAGGCGGCGGCGGCGGCGGAGCGTGCGCAGGCTGAAGCGGAAGCGGCGGCGAAG
>JACCDM010161233.1_pt1 | contig 22724 bp, 20 predicted proteins | sample 7445851 | NCBI WGS metagenome assembly JACCDM01 (sample SAMN15323438, study PRJNA562643) | freshwater metagenome | isolation source: river surface water | place: USA:Blue River Watershed | collected 2017-08-16
CTCGGTAATGTAAATAGGGTATTTTAGTGCCCATGGACGTTTTTGCATCCCGTAAAGGGATGTCATTAAAGTCTTGTAAATATTCGATTTCAGATAAGGACGAAGGCGTCCAATCTGCCTGGCATGATATAATGCGCAAGTAATAGGTATTCGTCTTTAATGCTAAATCATCAAACGACAAGAACCAGGAATCCTGTTGCTGTAAATCGATGACGGCTTGGCTTTGTATGTATTGCTGTGGATCAATATTCCCAACGAATACGGTTTTGATGTGATCCCGATGTATGGTTGAATTAATCTGAGCAGAAGCCCATGAAACGGACAATATTAAATAAACTAATAGTAGTCCTCTTTTCATTTTATCCGATCAGTAATTCCCAGGATGCCGTTGTTTCATCTAATTTTAGCTGCACTTCATTGCGCTTTAATTCCAAATTTTTCAAATCATCAAATTTGGACGCTTGTGCTAAAGCTGCCATGTCATGTTCGATCGTTTCCAATTCATTTTCCAAGGTCATGATCTGAGCCTCTAATTTTTCAATTTCCTTTTCTGTTGACTTAGACTTTGGACTAACTTCGATCGGGGCTAATTCTGGTTTAGGCTTTTCTTTGCTTTTAGCCACAGGTGCTGATTCACTTGTTCTCGTTGCCATCCAGGTTTCATACTCATCAAATGACCCCGGATATTCCTTAACTTCATTATCCTCGATGTACCATATTTTGTTTGCGATATTGGAAACAAAATATCGATCGTGAGAAACGACTACATAAGTACCTTCATATTGCTGCAAGGCTTGAATCAAAATATTGACAGATTGCATGTCCAAGTGATTGGTAGGCTCATCCAGCAACAAGAAGTTGGCCTCTGAAATCAAAACTTTAGCTAGCGCTACACGTGATTTTTCACCACCAGATAACACCTTGATTTTTTTAAACACTTCTTCTCCAGAGAACAAGAAACAGCCCAAAACACTACGTAACTCCATTTCGGTTTTGGTCGTTCCCGTAGACTTAAGCTCTTCTAATAAGGTATTTTCAACTTGTAAGCTCTCTAATTGGTGCTGTGCGAAAAAGGATTCAATTACATTATGACCAATACGTCTTTCGCCTTCAATTTGTTCCGTACCTGAAATGACGCGTAATAGGGTAGACTTTCCTTTACCATTAGCTCCAATCAACGCAATCTTATCGCCACGATTAATCGTAGCAGAGGTATTTTTAAGGATTACTTTATCTCCATATGCTTTCGATACATGTTCCAGGAATAAAATGAATCGTCCAGGTTGCGTACCAAAATTGAATTTAAAATTCACTTTCGCTTTTTCATCGATGACATCATCAATGATGTCAATCCGGTCTAAAGCTTTGACACGGGATTGTACCTGTTTGGCTTTGGATGCCTTTGCCTTAAATCGTTCAATAAAACGTTCTGTTTGACGTATTTGGGCTTGTTGGTTTTCAAAAGCACCTTTTTGAACCTCATTCCGTAATGCTTTCTCTTCCGTGTAAAATGAGTAATTACCTGGATATAAGGTGATTTTGGCACCCGATACTTCCGCAATATGATCGATTGTTCGATCTAGGAAATACCGATCATGGGATACGACCACAATTGATCCTTCGTAATCATGAATGTATTTTTCAACCCATTCAATAGACGGTAAGTCCAAGTGGTTGGTCGGTTCATCTAGTAATAAGAGCGATGGTTTGTGTAGCAATAATTTAGCCAACATAACACGCATACGCCATCCTCCAGAGAATAGGCGTAATGGCCGACTTAAATCTGCGGTGGTAAAACCGAGGCCTTCTAATATTTCTTCGGTTTTCGACTGGATGGTATATCCATCTAAACGCTCAAACTCTTCTTGTAACCTGGATAAAACATCCACATCCTTGTCTTCATAATTTGTTTCCATTTTATGAAGCACCTTGTCAATATCCTTTTGAAGTTCTAATTGACGTTCAAATGCCTGCATAGCCACTTCTAAAATGCTATCATCGGTTTGGTAGGATAGTAAATCTTGATTTAAAAAACCAATGGTGCACTCGCCTGATTTGGAAATGTTCCCACCATCTGGTGTATATTCTCCCGAAATCAATCGCAACAGGGTAGATTTACCTGTTCCGTTGGCTCCGATTAAGCCAATTTTGGCTTTGGGTTTGATGTGAAGATTCGCACCTTCGTAAAGTGCACGACTACCGAAATAGAAATTTAGATTGGATATTGATAACATGGGTGCAAAGATAATCGTTTATATCCAATCAAACAGCCTAGATACTCAAACGATTTCTAGCATTATTTCCACCTAAATAGGGACATTCGAATAGCTCATTGTAGTTTTTTAATGGCAACATCGTTTTATGGTATCCTAAAGCTTTCGCTAATGTCATTGTACGATTGTTGTCTCCCATGGATAATTCAATGTCGTCCATACTCATTTGACTTGGATGTTCATATCCACAGGCATGCGTGATGTCGGCAATTTCTTTCACCAAGGTGTGATGATATTGATAGAATCGTTCACTTTTTAAGGTAATGTCAATTCCACTTTGTAACCATTTACTAGACGTTGCTATACCCGTTGGACATGTATTTGTGTGACATTTTTGAGCTTGAATACATCCGATGGACATCATCGCTTCACGAGCAATATTGATCGAATCGGCTCCCATGGCGAAGGCCATTAAGGCTTTTTCAGGGAATCCTAACTTGCCTGAGGCGATAAAGAAGATTTTATCTGCTAATTCATTTCGTTGAAATATTTGATAGACCTTCGCAAACGCAAAAGTGAAAGGCATAGAAACATGATCCGCAAAAGCATGGGGTGCCGCCCCAGTTCCTCCTTCACCACCATCAATGGTAATAAAGTCGGGTCCTTGGTTGTGCTTTTTCATGTAAGCGGCTAATTCTTCCCATTGTTCTAATTTTCCAATGGCTGATTTTATGCCCACGGGCAAGCCGGTTGCCTGAGCCATACGTTCGATGAACGCAACCATCTCCGGAATGGTGTTGAATTCGGAATGGAAAGCCGGTGAGAAGGCGTCCTTGCCAACTTCAATTCCTCGGATATCTGCAATTTCTTGGTTGACTTTAGAACCAGGAAGCATGCCGCCTTTTCCAGGTTTGGCGCCTTGAGAAAGCTTTAATTCGATTGCTTTTAGTTGTGGATTATCTTTTACCTTTTGAACCAGTTTTTCCATAGAAAATGTACCATCTAGTTCTCTAACACCGAAATAGGCGGTTCCAATGTTCAAAACTACATCTGCACCCATCTGATGATACGGAGAAAGAGATCCTTCACCCGTATTGTGATAGCAGCCAGCTAATTTAGCTCCCACGTTTAAGGATTCGATTGCTTTGGCAGATAAGGAGCCAAAACTCATGCCGGATATATTTACAATGGAATATGGGCGATACGGCTTTTGCCTTCCATGATGAAGGCCTATGATTTTATTAGCAGGCACTGCTCCCGGGTTTTTTCTCGATAAATGGTCAGCAGGGGCATTATAACCCATCATGGCATTTTTGATGAAAATATATCCCGGAGAATTGAAATCCTGGTCTGATCCAAATCCTTGTAGATTGTTTTCCTTTTTAGAAGAAGCATAGATCCAGGAACGTTCTTGTCGGTTAAAGGGAAGTTCTTCTCGGTTGTTAGCAACAATATATTGCCTTAATTCAGGTCCAATTCTTTCCAGCCAGTACCTAAAATGGCCAACGATCGGAAAATTGTGTGAGATGGTATGTTTTTTTTGAATAAAAACATCGCGAATAATAACTACTACTAGGATACAAACGATCCAGAACCAAATAGAATTAATGATTGTCATTTGTTGATGATTTTGCGCAAAAATGCACAATTTTTACCAATTCTTATTTTTATCTTTGTCGTTTATTTTAGCTATGCAAGCAGATTTTAATCGGTTAAAAGATTTTGTTGTTTCTGTCTTTGAGTCCATTGGATGTTCAGAGGTCGATGCGCAATTAGCGGCTGATGTTTTGGTTTCTGCCGATGCCCGTGGAATTGATTCGCATGGGGTGGCTCGTTTAGCCGGTTATGTGCGTTTATATGATCATGGTCGCTTAAATCCAAAACCCAATATTCGTATTCTTCATGAATCACCATCTACGGCTTTATTGGATGGAGATCGTGGTTTGGGATTAGTTGTGGCACCTAAGGCGATGGAAATAGCTACGGCAAAAGCAGCTGTAGCTGGAACGGGTTGGGTAGCCGTTCAAAATTCCAACCACTTTGGCATTGCTGGTTATCATGCGATGAAGGCCGTTCCGCAGCAAATGATTGGATGGGCAATGACGCACGCCGCGCCTTTAGTTACTCCAACCTTTTCCAAAGAAAAATTATTAGGTACAAATCCGATTGCTGTGGCAATTCCAGCGTTAGAAGAACCGCCTTTTTTGGCTGATTTTGCTTCAACGGCTGTGGCATATGGCAAATTAGAGATATTACAGCGTAAGGGTTTAGATACACCTGATGGCTGGGTGCAAGATAAAGACGGCCAGCCTAGTAATGATGCTTTTGCGATTAAAAATGGCGGAGCATTGTTGCCTCTTGGGGGAGATCGAGAACATGGATCTCATAAAGGATATGGATTAGGGGCTGTGGTAGATATTTTATCTGGTGTTTTATCTGGGGCTAATTTCGGCCCTTGGGTTCCACCATTTGCGACGGCAGGTTTTATGCAAGCGGGTGAAACTGTTGGTCATGGAACAGGTCATTTTTTAGGTGCGATGCGAGTAGATGCATTTCGCCCTACGGATCTTTTTTTACAAGATATGGATAAATGGATTCGTCGATTTAGAAGTGCGGAAGCGGTTGAAGGTAAGCAGGTATTAATTCCTGGTGATCCCGAAAGATTATTGGAAATAGAACGAAGAAGAGATGGGATACCTTTGCTGGAGCCAGTTGTCGCTGACTTGAAAGCCTTAGCTACTCGTTTTCAACTTGACTTTAAATTAGATTAACATGGTGTCAAATAAGCGTATTAAAATTTTCATTTTGGGTTTCTCGTTGGTTTCGGCGATGTTTTCATACTACGTATGGCAAGTGTTTAAGACTCCCAATTTTAATGTAACAGGGAAAAAAGACTTTGCTCTTTTAATTCCCAAAGGGGCCGATTTTAATTCGGTGCTCGATACCTTGAAAAAGCATGATATGGTTCGTGACCAATTAAGTTTTCGTTTTTTAGCGAAAATATTGGGTGTTTCAAATCGTGTTCGACCAGGACGTTATACGATTTCAAGTGAGATGGGTAATTTCGAATTATTACGTAAAATGCGAAATGGGAAGCAAGATGCAATCAAAGTAGTCATTAATAATTTCCGTTTAAAAGAAGAAATTGCAGGGAGGCTAGGAAGGCAGTTGCCGTTTGATTCGACCTATATATTCCGAATGTTAGATTCCAATGAGGTCGTTTCTGGTTATGGATTTACGACAGAAACCATTCCTTGTATGTTTATTCCTGATACCTATGAGGTGTTTTGGACTTCGTCTTTTGACGATTTTATGAAGAAGATGCAAAAGGCTCATAAGCGGTTTTGGAATGAAAAGCGCATTAGTCAAGCAGCTACATTAGGGTTAAGTCCCGTTCAAGCTGGTATTTTAGCTTCGATTGTCTATGGGGAAAGCAAGGAAACCACGGAGCAAGCGCGTATTGCGGGAGTGTATTGGAATCGTTTCCGGACCGGAATGCCGCTTCAAGCAGATCCAACTATTGTTTTTGCATGGAAAGACTTTACGATTAAACGTGTCACAGGAAAATACACGATGATTAATTCTCCTTTTAATACTTACCGTCATATTGGTTTACCTCCAGGTCCTATTTCAATACCACCTAGAGATGTAATTGATAAGGTTTTAAATTTAGAGAAGCACGAATACTTGTATTTTTGTGCCAAAGAAGATTTTTCTGGGACACATAATTTTGCTGTAACCTATGAAGAACATATGGAGAATGCAGCGAAATTTCAAGCGGCATTAAACGCCCATAATATTCATTAATATGTATTCACACGCAATCAAGTACCGAGTTTGTTACGCTGATACGGATCAGATGGGATATATGTATTACGGTAATTATGCTCGCTTGTATGAAATTGCGCGTGTGGAAACTTTACGTAGTCTAGGGGTTAGTTATCGGGATTTAGAAAATAATGGCGTCGGATTACCGGTGATTGAACATACAACAAAATTTCATGCGCCAGGTTTATATGATGATGAATTGACTGTTATTTGTCAAGTGGAAGAAATGCCAGCTGCCCGCATTAAATTCAGTTATCGAATTAAAAATGAAGCGGGTGATTTAATAAATGAGGGTAATACCACGCTTGTATTTATGACGTTGGCGACAAAGAAGGTGATTAAAGCTCCTGAATTTGTCTTAAATGCTTTACGTCCATATTTTGCTCTATGAGGAAGAATTTCATAAATGAATTAAAATTGATTTGGCGTGAATATGAAGAACATTATGTGTTTGTTCGCATCATATCTATTTTATATCAGAAAATATTTCAGTTTGACATTGATGTGCGAGCTGCTGCGGTAGCGTATAATTTTACATTGGCTGTATTCCCAACGATCATCTTTTTGTTCAGCTTGCTGCCGTATATGCCTATTGATCATTTAGATTATAAAATGATTTCATTCATTAAGGCGACGGTACCTAAGAACCTACAGGCCGACTTAACTGAATTGATAACTGAGATCGTGAATAAAAAAAGGGGAGGGGTGCTTTCGTTTGGTTTCTTTTTTGCCTTGTATGCGTCTACGAGTGGTATTATGGCCTTGATTCGTTCGTTTAACTTAACCTATAAAACGAATGATAATCGAGGGTTTTTAAAAGAACGCGCTGTGGCTGTTGGGCTTAATTTCTTGTTGACATTCGTACTAATCACGTCATTTGTCGTATTTATTATCGGTAATTTCATTGTTAAGTACCTGGCCAAAGAAGGAATATTAGAGTATAATTTTACGTTTTACTTGACGAAGGTGCTTACCTATTTAATCATTTTCTCTGTCTTCTTTTTTACGATTTCGATTATCTATTATTATGCACCTGCGATTCATAAGCGGTGGAAGTTTTTTAATGCGGGTTCCATTACGGCTTCTATTTTAACGATTTTGATTACGAATGCATTTTCCTATTATTTGGTCAATTTTGCCACTTATCATAAGATTTATGGATCCATTGGTTCTTTAATCGCATTGATGGTCTGGTTGTATTTTATTTCACTTATTTTGATTGTTGGTTTTGAAATCAATGCCAGTATTGATCAGGTGAAGACGGAAGAACAAGATGAAGTTGATTCTAAAACGGACTTCTTTATAAACTACTAACAAAGATGTCAGCAGAAATTAAACGCATTTACGACAAGAATAATTCTGCTGATCTCATTGATTCGGTTGTAGCCATTTTGAATAAAGGTGGTGTTATTATTTATCCGACAGATACCATGTATGCGATCGGATGTAGTATTCAGTCACAACAGGCGGTTAATCGGATTTGTGAGATACGTCAGATTAAGCCAACAAAGAATCGTTTTTCATTCATTTGTGCTGATTTAAGTGCGATATCAAACTTTGCTAAGGTCAGTGATTTTGCATTTAAATTATTGAAAAGATATTTGCCTGGTGCTTACACATTTGTTTTACCTGCGAGTTCCAAAGTGCCATCTGTACTTGTTCAAAGTAAAAAAACAGTAGGAATCCGTATTCCTGATTATGCGCCCATTTTGGAAATAGTTAAGCAATTAGGCCATCCTTTATTAACAAGTTCGTTGCCCACAGAGGGGTTCGATATTGAAGATTATACGGATCCAAGTTTAATTGCTGAACAATATGGAAATCAAGTTGATTTGATCTTAGATGGAGGAGTAGGTGGATTGACTCCATCCACGGTGATTGATCTTCAGGATGATGTGATAGATATTATTCGAGAAGGTGCCGGAGATTGCTCAGACTTCAATTAATTACCATTTAATGTTCACCTGTTCGGGTTTGCTGTGTTTCCAGCGGCGATGCGACCATAAGTATTGATCGGGATAGGCGATAATTGATTTTTCTAAACGGCGCGCAAATCGTTCGATGATAGCTCCCTTTTCTAATCTTTCATATTGATCGGGACTAGCCAAAGATTCAAAACTCATCGTGTATTTTCCTCGTCCTGTTCGAATGAGCTCTAAGAAAATGACCGGATATTGATAATCACGGGCAAAGCGCTCCATGCCTGTGAAAAATGCAGTTTCCTGATTCAAAAAGTTTGTCCAATAAGCGGATTCGGGTTTTTGAGGAGCTTGATCAGCAGCTAAACAAATAGCTCTTGGGATATCTTTACGATCACGCGAAGCAATGATTGATTCTCTTTTTTCAAGTAAGGTTACTCCTTTAAATCGACTTCGAACTTCCATGGTAAATTCATTGAAGTCTTTATTGTTTAATCGCTGGTATACCACATCATATGCATTTCCAGATAAGCCTAATCGATGGATGGCCCATTCCCAGTTTCCTTGATGTCCCGCGACTAGAACAACGGCTTGATTATTGTTGAGATGTTTTGTGATAATTTCCTCGTTGACAAATCGCATTCTTTGCATCATTTCCTCGGGACTAATTCGCACACCGTAAAAGAACTCCACTAATTGATCTGTTAGGTACCCGTAAAATTTATTGCGAAGTGTCTTAATTTCTAGTTCTGATTTTTCTGGAAAAGAATTTTTCAGATTAGCTTCGATTACTTTTTTGCGATAGGAAATTACATAGTTGAAAATGAAACGTACGCCACTAGCAAGTCCGTAGAGGACAGAAAGAGGTAATTTGCCAAGTAATCGATAAAAAAACATAGGCTGTTTTCTAAGGGTTAATGAGTTATTCTAGTAGTTTTGCAAATATCCGATTAATTTTTTGGAATGCGTATTGAGATTCATTATTTACCCTCAATTGAATATATGGCATTAGCTTATGCCGCTTCTGAGGTTCAATTTGAGGTTTTTGAAAATTTCCCCAAGCAAACGTTTCGGAATAGAACCCGTATTTTGGGTGCAAATGGTGTTGAGATCTTGACGATTCCTGTCAAGCATACATCTGGAATGAAGCAGTTAATGAAGGATGTTCAGATTGATTACGGGCAAGATTGGATGCGTCGACATAAAGGAGCCATTCAAGCAGCCTATGGAAATGCTCCCTTTTACGAACATTTTGACCCATTTATTCAGCAGATATTTGCGAAAAAATCAAAATATTTAGTAGATTTAAATATCCATTATTTTAATTTTTTGACTAGAGTATTGGGAAAGGCTTTGCCTCATTCCTTGACGAAAGTTTTTGAGGAACATGAGGATGATTCTAAATGGAATCATATTCAAACGAAGGAAAGTTGGGAATCAAGGTCTTATTACAAGGTTAACCCGTATCGACAGTGTTTTGGGGAATCATTTGAACCTAATTTGTCGGTACTTGATTTAGTAATGAATCATGGGAATGAATCCTATGATATTTTAATGCAAAGTTTGAACAAATAGAGGCTTTAACGTGTTTTCGATCAAAATTAATTAGGGATTTATGGAGGCCAAATTTTCGAATAAAGTAAAAGAGGTGATCGCATTAGCACGTGAAGAAGCGTTGCGTTTGGGTCACGATTACATCGGGACAGAACATTTAATGTTAGGAATGATTCGTGATGGAGAAGGGCCAGGTGTAGAATTATTACATAAATCAGGCGTGTCATTGGATCAATTACGTCAAAGTATTGAACATTCCACTGCATCTACTAGCCGATCATCATTCGATAAGCAAAACATGTTGAATATACCTTTAACCAAACAAGCGGAAAAGGTATTGCGTTTGACGTATTTGGAAGCGAAGTATTTTAAGACCAATACAGTAGAAACGGATCATTTATTGATGGCGATTTTGCGTGATGAGGATAATGTAGCGACTCAGATTTTAGAGAAATATCAAGTTTACTACGATTTGATCAAAGAAATGGTGGAGTTTCAATCTGACGGAAGTCAAGGACATAATCCGAAAGCAAGTTCTGACACAGATGATAGTGATGATGATTCTCGTTTGTATTCAGGTGGTAATCAGGGGCCAACAGGTTCTTCAGGAAATACTACTTCTTCAGCAAAAGGTGCAGAGAAGAGCAAAACACCTGTTTTAGATAATTTTGGTCGTGATTTGACTAAGATTGCAGAGAATGGGAAATTAGATCCTATCGTTGGACGTGAAAAAGAAATTGAGCGTGTTGCACAAATACTTTCACGTCGTAAGAAAAACAATCCGATATTAATCGGGGAACCAGGTGTAGGTAAAACTGCCATTGCAGAAGGATTAGCGTTGCGCATTATTCAAAAGAAAGTATCACGTGTTTTATTCGGAAAACGAGTTGTTACCTTAGACATCGCTTCTTTAGTGGCTGGTACAAACTATCGTGGTCAATTCGAAGAGCGTATGAAAGCGGTCATGAACGAGTTGGAAAAGTCAACAGACGTTATTTTGTTTATTGACGAACTTCATACGATTGTGGGCGCTGGTGGAGCTTCAGGCTCATTAGATGCTTCCAATATGTTTAAACCAGCATTAGCGCGTGGAGATATTCAAGTTATTGGAGCAACAACCTTAGATGAATATAGACAATACATTGAAAAAGATGGTGCGTTAGCACGTCGTTTTCAAACGGTCATGGTAGATGCTACGAGCATTGATGAGACGATCGAAATCTTAAATAATATTAAGGACAAGTATGAAGAACATCACCATGTGATTTACACGCCAGAATCGATTATTTCAGCGGTTAAATTATCTGATCGTTACATCTCAGATCGTTTCTTGCCTGATAAGGCGATAGATGTGATGGATGAGGTGGGTGCTCGTGTTCATATTTCGAATATTCAAGTTCCAGCCGATATTGTGGCTTTGGAAAACCAAATTGAATTAGTCAAGAAAGAGAAAAATCAAGTTGTTAAATCGCAGAAGTACGAAGAAGCGGCTCAATTACGTGATCGAGAAAAGAAATTAATCGAGCAATTAGATCAAGCGAAACATATTTGGGAGGAGGAATCGAAGAAGCAAAAGTTCACTGTCAACGAAGAAAGTGTGGCAGAGGTTATTGCTCAAATGACCGGAATTCCTGTTAATCGGGTAGCTGCCAAAGAGGGTGAGAAATTACTTCAAATGGAGGCTGAACTGACTAAACACGTTATAGGTCAAGGTGATGCGGTTAAGAAATTAGTAAAAGCCATTCAGCGTACGCGTGTTGGTTTAAAAGACCCACAAAAACCAATCGGTTCGTTCATATTCTTAGGACCAACAGGTGTTGGAAAAACGGAAATGGCAAAGGTATTAGCTACCTATTTGTTTGATAAAGAGGATTCTCTTGTTCGCATTGATATGAGTGAATACATGGAGAAATTCAGTGTATCTCGTTTAGTGGGAGCGCCTCCAGGATATGTAGGTTATGAAGAGGGTGGTCAGTTAACGGAGAAAATCCGTCGCAAGCCTTATTCAGTTGTCCTATTAGATGAAATTGAAAAAGCGCATCCAGATGTATTTAACTTACTATTACAAGTATTAGATGATGGTATTTTGACTGATGGTTTAGGACGTCGTGTAGATTTCCGAAATACAATCATCATTATGACTTCGAATATTGGTGCACGTGATTTAAAAGATTTTGGTTCGGGAATTGGATTCTCTACCAAATCTCGTGTGGATAATATGGAAGAAGCAGCCAGATCTACCATTCAAAATGCGCTTAAAAAGGCATTTGCACCTGAATTTATCAATAGATTAGATGATATTATTATTTTCAATTCGTTGGAGCGTAATGATTTACATCAAATTATTGATTTGTTACTAGTTAAACTGTTTACTCGTTTAACCAATTTAGGATTTGCAATTACGTTGACCGATGCGGCGAAAGATTTCATCGCAGACAAAGGCTATGATCCTCAGTATGGGGCTAGACCTTTAAACCGGGCGATTCAAAAGTATTTGGAAGATCCATTAGCAGAAGAAATATTAAAAGGCGAATTAGCTGAGGATGAAGTGATTCAGGCTGATTATGTCAAAGATGAAGAAGTATTACAATTGAAACGAATTAAAAAATAATGAGTACAATGCAGTTAGTAAAAGACAAAGTTGTTTTAGTGACAGGAGCTTCGCGTGGTATTGGCCGTGCGATCGCGAATCAGTTTGCCCAGTCGGGCGCTAATGTCGCTTTTACTTATTTATCATCCGTTGAAAAAGGGGAGGCTTTGGTAAAGGAATTAGAAGCCTTTGGTATAAAAGCAAAAGGGTATCGTTCAGATGCATCCATGTTTGATGCTTCTGAGGAATTAGTTAATTCGGTTATCGCTGATTTCGGTCAAATAGATATCTTAATTAATAATGCAGGTATTACACGTGATGGCTTATTAATGCGCATGAGTGAGGAACAATGGGATGAGGTTATTCGTGTGAATTTGAAATCTGTATTTAATCTAACGAAGGCTGTTATTAAGCCGATGATGAAAGCCAAATCTGGTTCTATTATCAATATGACTTCGGTCGTAGGCGTTAAAGGAAATGCTGGGCAAGCGAATTATGCGGCTTCTAAGGCTGGTATCATTGGATTTACTAAATCGGTGGCACTTGAATTAGGTTCTCGTAATATTCGATGCAATGCGATTGCACCTGGTTTTATCGAGACTGAAATGACCGAAGAATTGAATGAGGCTGCGATTGAAGAATGGAAAAAAGCGATTCCTTTGAAACGTGGCGGTGAAGCGAAAGAAGTAGCTGATGTTTGTCTTTTCTTAGGTTCTGATTTATCTACCTATGTGACTGGTCAAACCATTCATGTCAATGGAGGTTTATATACCTAGTTAATTTAAATGACTTGTGATAGCCTCAATTTCTAACTGAGATTGAGGCTTTTTTCTGTATTTATGCGGTTTGTATTTCTATTTCTGGTGGTTTTAGTTGCGGCATGTAAATCCATTCCACAGCCGAAAGGAATTGCTGCACAGTATAAATCTCAATTGGCTGAGCCCGCTCTATCGACTATTCGTGTAAAAACGTTTATTAGTTACGATAGTTTGTTGGGACGTTTTTTCCGTGTAGGCCAACGAATCATTTCATCCAACGAATCAAGCTCCTTAGGTTTTCCTTATTCAGGTACTTTAGAGCAGTCGGTTCGCTTTAGACGAATTGGTTCAAATCAATTGCAAGTGATCTTTCCGATGAAATGGGAAGCGAAACCGCAAATAGCTGGAATTTCAGCAGGAACTATATCTGCTAAATCCGTGGCAGGGATCAGTTTTCAGCTTAAGGGTAAATCTCTGAGTAACTATCAATTTGATGATGTACAATTGACTAATCAATGGACAGAAAAGCCAAGTGTCAAAGTATTGGGATTTCCTGTTCAAGTGGGAGCTATGGTAGATCAATTAATAATACCTAAATATCCATCATTAGCCTCAGAACTTAAAAATCAGTTAAATCAATGGATTGCGCCTGATAAATTGAATAGTATCTGGGGATCGGGTATTCAATTGCCAGCTGGATTTAATATAGGGAGTCTTGGCGTTGACTTGCAAAATTTGCAGATTGAGCAGCATGGATTACAAGGAGATTTAGTTATTCAATCTCGATTGATTTTAGGTTCAAGTTTAGCTCCGAAAACAATCAAGCCCCTGATGATGCCCATAAAGGTTGTTGATAATTCGTTGGCCTTTGGCGTATATTTTACGTTAGATGAAATTCGGGGTATGCTGGCAAGCCAACTAAAAACTGATCTAGCTCAAATATCGCTTGCGCTTTCACAGGACAAGCAGTCATTTGCCTGTCGGATGGAAGGAAAAGGAAAGCCGAGTATGAATCTTCGATTTGTACCCATTTTAATTGATTCTTCTGCGATTGGAATTCAAGTTCAGGAACTGGAATTAGAAGGTTTAGGTTTTTGGAAAGCGATATTCAAAAATAATATAAATCGCCGTGTGATAGCTGGAATTCATAGCCAAAGGATGACAACGGATCAAATGAGCTATCGTATTCCTAGTGAAATACAAGGCTTGTCCTATTCTAATTTAAACTTATCGCTGGAGTCTATCAATTATTCGTTGGATTCAATACAAGTGTTGGGGCGAATAAGGGCTGATTGGACACTACGCAAATAGTTGTACTTTTGTGCTGAGAAAATAAATCATCTTATCGCTTTTTTAAAGAGGAAAGTCCGAACAACATAGAGCGGCGTGCTTCCTAACAGGAAGGGGAATCCGATGGGTTCTACAGCTAGTGCCACAGAAAATAACCGCCTTTCGGGGTAAGGGTGAAAAGGTAGGGTAAGAGCCTACCGCTAGTTTGGTGACAAATTAGGCATAGGTAAACCTCACGCGTTGCAAGATCAAATAGGCTGACTGTCGTAAGACAAAAGGGTTGCTCGTCCGATGTCAGTGGGTAGATTGCTCGAGCGTTTTAGTGATGAAACGCCAAGATAAATGATAAGAGGGTAGGGAAACCTACTTACAGAATTCGGCTTATCGATTTATTTTCTCATTTTCTTTGTTTGTATTGTTGGCAGAAAATCGTATTTTTGCAGACATTTTTATAAACCCGAGGGACGAGATCCCTCACAAACCCATGTATAATGGCTGTTAAAATTAGATTAGCGCGTCGTGGACGCAAGAAGTTAGCAATGTTTGATGTAGTCGTTTCAGATGCGCGTGCGCCTCGTGACGGTAAGTTCGTAGAGAAACTTGGTACATACAATCCTAACACAAATCCAGCAACAATCGTATTGAACGAAAAGCAATCGATTCAATGGGTAATGAATGGTGCACAACCTACTGATACTGTTCGTGCGATTCTTTCATTGAAAGGTATTTTATACGCAAAGCACTTACAAGTAGGTGTGATTAAAGGTGCGTTAACACAAGAGCAAGCAGATGCTAAGTTTGAAGCTTGGAAAGTGGAGAAAGCAAAACAAATTGAGGCTAATGCAACGAAAATTGCTCAATCAAAAGCTAAATCAAAAGCATCTCGTTTAGAAGCAGAAACGAAAGTTTCTAATGCACGTGCTGAGTCTATCGCGGCTAAGAACAAAGTAGCTGATGATGCCTTAGTAGCAAGTGTTGTAGAAGCAATCAATGCAACTGATGAAGATGAAGTAGAAGTTGAAGAAGCTCCAGTAGCAGAAGCAGCAGCTGAAGAGGCTCCAGTAGCAGAAGCAGCGGTTGAAGAAGCTCCAGCAGCAGAAGCAGCAGCTGAAGAAGCTCCAGCAGCAGAAGAAGCGGCTGAAGAAGCTCCGGCAGCAGAATAATTTTTTTTAATTGTAAAGAATCATACAAATTTGGTCTTCAAGTTTGTATGATTTTTTTTTGTACCTATGGCTAAGACTGAATATTTTGAATTAGGAACCATTTCAAAACCTCATGGTTTGAAGGGAGCAGTACATGTTTATTTGGATGTAGATGATCCGTATGAATATGAGGAGTTAGATGCCGTTTTTATTCAGCGTGGTAATGAAATGGTGCCTTATTTTATAGATGATTTACAGATTCGAGACAATTTGAATTTGATGTCTCTAGAAGGTATTGATACGGTTGATTTGGCTAGAGAAATGGTGGGTTTGAAATTGTTTTTACCCATTGCTATGCTTCCTAAATTGCGCGATGATCAATTTTATTATCATGAGATTATTGATTACCAAGTAGAAGATGAGGTTTTAGGGACTTTAGGTGTTGTTAAAGAGGTATATTCTACGGGTGCTCAGGATGTCTTGATAATGATTTATAAAGGTCATGAGGTATTAATCCCATTAACAGATGAGATTATACCTAAAGTTGACAAGCATACTAAAATTGTCCATAGTCGTTTACCTGATGGTTTAATAGATGTATACTTGAACGAATCTTATGATGCGGATTGATATTATTTCAGTAGTACCCAATTTGATGTCGAGTTTCTTTGAACATTCGATCTGTAAGCGTGCGGCTAATGCTGGGTTGGTAGAAATTGTACTTCATGATCTTCATGATTTTTCTGAAAAGAAGCATAAGCAAGTAGATGATTATCCGTTCGGAGGTGGGGCAGGAATGGTGATTGCCATCGAGCCATTAACCAAATGCCTGGATACATTGATGGCTGAGCGTACGTATGATGAAGTTATCTTTTTTAGCCCAGACGGACTTGTTTTCAAACAAGGTTTAGCGAATCAGTTAAGTTTGTGTACCCATATGATTTTTATTTGTGGGCATTATAAAGGTATTGATGAACGTGTACGTGAGAAGTATGTAACGAAAGAAATATCTATCGGTGATTATGTGCTTTCTGGTGGTGAATTAGCGGCAGCTGTTTGTGCTGATGCTATCATTCGACTTATTCCTGGAGCCATTGGTGATGAAATGTCGGCTTTAACTGATTCTTTTCAAGATGGCTTATTAGCTCCTCCAGTATATACGCGACCTGCTTCTTTTCAAGGCATGGACGTTCCTGAAATTTTACGATCAGGTAACGATAAATTGATTGAGGCTTGGAGGCATGAGCAGTCGGTCCAACGGACCATGCAACGAAGACCAGATTTATTAATGGATTAATATGAAGCCATCAAATACATTAAGTCCCAAAGTTCTTATTTCCCTAGGATTATTGTATTTGATTTGGGGATCTACTTTTCTTAGCGTACGTATCTTATTGGAGTTTTTACCTCCTATGGTCATTACTTTTTCGAGGAATTTGACCGCCGGTAGTTTACTTTTAATTTGGTCTATTGTGGGAGGTCATTGGAAGAAAATGACTACTCAGCACTTGAAAGTGCACCTGCAAGCTGGTTTTTTGTTGATTACGCTGGGTAATGGATTTATGGCACTTGCTGGTTCTATTGTCCCTTCAGGTTTTTCATCCGTATTTATGGCGCTTGGGCCTATGTTATTGGTTATATTTTTCTGGATGTCTGGTCGTAAACCTAATGCACGTAAAATCATTGGTACAGTTGGCGGCCTTATTGGTATTTTACTTCTGATGTCTCAAAAGTCACTCGCAATTGCAGGCAAAGAATCTGAATTCTTTATGGGCATTGGTTTTTTATCTATAGCTGTCCTCGGTTGGAATTATGGTGTTTTTCGTATTCAATATACCCAAGCGAATGTGTATCATTTTACGCAAGTATGCTCTATTCAAATGATTTCGGGTGGGTTAATTGTATTATGTCTTAGTCTATTTCATGGAGATTTGGCCCAGTTTTCAGTTACTAATTTACCGATGAAAGCTTTTGGTGTCTTCTTCTATTTAGCTTTAATTGGTTCTATGTTGGGCTTTTCACTTTTTGGCTATTTATCTAAAGCCTGTGATGCAACGTTGGTCGCTACTTATACCTATGTAAATCCTTTGATTGCTTTACTATTGGGAAATCTTATCCTGCAAGAACAGCTTCATCCAATTTTAATATTTGCGAGTTTTTGTATACTATTGGCGGTTGTTTTAATTACAACTGATAAATCTAAACCTTAAATTTATGAAATACGTTTTCTTAACATTGTTCGCTATGGCTACATCTTTTTTTGTTAATGCTCAAGGTGATGCCAATTTATACGCCAATCAAATACCTAATTATAAAGTGGCACCCAATTTGGTTTCTTCGGCTATAACGGATGGTATAACACGTATCTCGAATGTCTCAATACCTACCTATACCTTGTTTTTAGCACCAAATTCAAGTAATACCCCGACACCATTTGTTGTCATTTGTCCTGGAGGAGGTTATCGTATTTTAGCATCGTCCCATGAAGGAACAGATATTGCTAAGAAATTTAATGAGTTAGGGATTTCGGCCTTGGTATTATATTATCGTTTACCCAATGAATCAAATCAAGTTAACAAGGAATTTGCTCCGTTGCAGGATGCCCAACAAGCCATTAGGTTGGTTCGTCAAAATGCAAAATTGTGGATGGTGGATCCAGCTAAAGTAGGTATCATGGGATTTTCAGCTGGAGGTCATTTAGCTTCTACGGCAGCAACACATTTTACAAAGGATTATACGGGTTTGAATGACGGTGTTAACTTAAGACCTGACTATCAAATATTATTATATCCAGTTGTTACTTTTCGTGATCACACACATGCCGGTTCGCGGCAAAGTTTAGTAGGTAATAATCCTACTGAAGATCAATTGCATTTATTTTCGAATGAAGAGCAAGTAAATGCGCAAACACCTCCTGCATTTATTGTTCATGCAGCTGATGATAAAGCAGTACCGGTAAAAAATTCGCTGGCTTACATTGAAAAACTTAACTCATTTGGCGTTGCTGTTGATTATATACAATATGCCAAAGGAGGTCATGGATTTGGAATGTATAATAAAACAACACCAGATCGTTGGTTTGATGATTTAGCTAATTGGTTTAAAGCAAATCAACTTCGTTGATTTTTGCGCATGAAATAGTAGAAAGGGATTCCTGCCAGTACGATTAATAATCCGATGGTAGAAGGGATGGTTTTCATGTACAATAAGTTCCCAGATATTAATACTAAAATGACTAGATAAATTCCCAATAAGAGTTTATCACCTAATCCGAGTGCTTCTCCCATGATTCTTTGGTTAAATACAGCCAAAACTGTCAAGAAATAAAACAATAGGATCGCAAATACGGTAAAGTCTAATAAGCTACCATACGAGCCGGAAAAGCAAAGTAAAATGGCCCAGATACCTTGAATTAATAAAGAATAGGCTGGAGCCCCTTTTTTATTAGTCTCAGCAGCTTTAGCGAAAAACAATTTATCTTTAGCCATCGCTTCGAACAAACGTCCACCAGCAAGTATAATTCCATTATTGCAGCCGAAGGTTGATATCATAATCAGAATAGCCATAAATAAGGCGCCAACATCCCCAAGTACTGTTTGTAAGGCAGCAGAGCCTAAACGATCTTGACTGGCAAACATAATTCCTCTCGAATAAGTAGTCGTACCGTTTGGATCACCAGCTAATGGCATAATTCCTAAATAGGCTAAATTGGTAAGCATATAAAGTAAGCAGACGAGAGCAGATCCATATACTAATCCTTTGGCAATGGTTTTCTGTGGATGTTCAAAATCTTGACTAGCAAAGGTGACGTTATTCCAGGCTGAGGAGGAAAATAATGGGCCAATCATGGCTGCGCCAAATAGTGTGATTAATGCAGGTGTAGAAACATTTTCAAATACCTTGGTGGATTCATTATATGTTTTTCCTATTTCAAAGAAATTAGTAAAATGGATCCAATCGTTTGATATTCCTACATATAGACCAATGATTACAATGGCGATGATCGCACCAATCTTGGTAATTGTAAAAATGTTTTGAATGATTGAAGCGAATGAAATTCCTTTAAGGTTAGCTGCGGTCAATAAGGCAATCAATAAGGCCGCTAATATTTGTTGGCTTGTGATGTATTCGCCTACCAGAGGAATATCGTTAATGGCATCTGGAAAAATAAAGCCTGTATATTTAGCGAAGGCCACGGCAACTGCGGCAATGGTACCCGTTTGAATGACTAAAAAGGTAGTCCATCCGAATAGAAATCCGGTTAATGGATTATAGGCTTCTTTCAGATAAATGTATTGTCCTCCTGTGGCTGGGAACTTGGCGGAAAGCTTTCCATAGGCATAAGCGCCTGTAATTGTTAAGAAACTCGTTAAAATCCAGGTTCCAATCCACCAAATAGGGGAGCCTAGCTGTCGGCCTACTTCTGAACTCACTAAAAATATTCCTGAACCTATCATGGAGCCCATCACAAGAAGTGATGCATCCGTTACATTTAATTTGTTTTTCATGGGTCGATTTTTCGATTCCTTAAATTAATACAATTAGCAGAATCTATTACATTTTTTAAAGTTGCACTTAATTTTTCCAATTTGGAGACTTGGTTTCTAATATTTCAAAATTGTAAACGTTTCCGTAAACGTTTACGGAAAAAAATTAAATAAAATCATTGAATTTTAATAATTAGGTTGTCTATATTAGAAAGCAAGCAATATTTTGACTCTTGTGTAAAAGTTGGTTTTAATTAAATAGTCCAAATTACTTTTTATGTTAAAGAAGAATACTGTTATCGATGAGGTACAAGTTTGGGATCAGTTTCGAGCTGGTGACCATGCTGCATTTACAACATTATACCAACATTTTGTACAGCCTTTATATGCATACTCCATGGGAGTAACTAATGATAAAGAGTTGATTAAAGATTGTTTGCATGACTTATTTGTGGAATTGTGGCGGAATCACGCAACACTTGGTGCTACTACAAGTGTTAAGTTTTATTTGATGGCATCTATTAAGCGAAAATTGATTCGTCACATGGAAACTTCATTAAAGCATATGAATCATCATTCAAATTATATGAAGGACTTTGTGGAAGATGAAATTTCCCAAGAGAGTTTATTGATCAAATATGAGGAGGAGGTAATTGCCAATAAGCGTTTGAAGGAATGTATGAATATGTTGTCTAAACGTCAGAGAGAAGCTATTTCTCTACGTTTTTTCCATAATATGGATACGGATCAAATTTCTAATTCGATGCAAATTAATCCTCAATCGGTATACAATTTGATCTTTGGGGCATTGAGAGTAATGAAGGATCGTATGCAAGTGCAAGCTTTGGCCTAGCATTAATAGTATAAATTTTATGATTTTTTAAGTATAAATAGGATGTACACTGCTTTATAGGGTAATTAAAAACCTAATAATTTAGTTCATGTCCAAATTAAAACATAAAAGATTGTTGCTTCGGGCAAAGCTAAATCAAAGGCTTTTAGTTAGTTATATTAATAATTTGTACAAAAATAAAACCCAAAAATTGACCCAGGATGAATGCGAAGCATTGTGGGCTCAAATTAACTTTACTTTGCAAACCTTTAACTAAACATTTTCTATCTTATGAGAAAACAATTACTTTCTAAGGTTCTTTTTAGCATGGTATTCGTGCTAATTGGAATACAGGTATTTGCTCAAGACCGTGTGATTACGGGACGAGTAACAGCCTCTGATGACGGATCTGGACTTCCAGGTGCGAGTATCGCCATTAAAGGAACTTCTAAAGGAACAAGTTCAGATGCTAATGGTAACTATAAAATTACAGTTTCCAGTGCTTCCTCTGTTTTAGTGTTCTCTTCAGTTGGTTTTAACAATCAAGAAGTTTCGGTAGGCTCTAAAACGCAAATTAACATTGCTTTAGGCGCTGATACTCAAAATTTGACTGAAGTAGTCGTAGTAGGTTACGGTACACAAAAGAAAAGTCAAATGACGGGTGCGATTTCTTCGGTAACGTCAAAGCAGATAACGGAGATGCCTATCACCAACTTAGGTCAGGCGATGCAAGGTCGTGTGGCTGGGGTTGACGTAGCGCAATCAGGATCGAAGCCGGGTACTGTACCTAAAGTTTTGATTCGTGGTCGTCGTTCATTTAACGCTGGTAATGATCCATTGTACGTAGTAGATGGTATTCCTTTGTCAAGTGGTTATGAAGATATGAACCCGAATGATGTGGCTTCCATGGAAATCTTGAAAGATGCAACAGCAACTGCTATTTATGGTGCTCGTGGTGCGAATGGTGTTGTTTTGATTACGACTAAGCGTGGTAATAAAGACGGCAAAACAGTTATTTCTTATGATACCTATGTAGGTTCTACGCAATCATTGGATAAAATTAAATTGTTTACGGGTGCTGAATATGCTGAAATGAAGCGTGAGTCTCGTCGTACAATTGGTACTTACAAAGATGCGAATGGAAACTTAGTTCCAACTGGTGTTAAGGATGCATTTGCGGATTCTAAGTTGTTTACAGCTATAGAATTAGATGGTATCGCTAACAACCGTACTACAGATTACCAAGATTTGATGGTTCGCAATGGTATGCAACAAAATCATGCGATTGGTGTTCAAGGTGGAAATGAGAAAACACAATTCTCTATTAATGGTGGTTTCTTCCAAGATAATGGTATCATCAAAGGTTTAGATTTCTCACGTTATTCATTACGTGTGAATGTGGATCACCAAGTAAACAAAAACTTGAAGGTTGGTATTTCATCATATGGTATGTATTCGGTAACGAATGGTGCTAACTTAAATCCTTATGGATATTTGTTATCTCAAAATCCATTAGCTCGTGCATTTGATGATTCAGGTAACTTAATTTTCCAACAAACGGATGATGCCTTATTAACTAATCCATTGAATGAGATTGTTGACGGTGCTAAAATTGATGAAACTCGTAAATACCGTATTTTTAACAGTATATATGCGGAATATCAAATTGCTGAAGGTTTAAAATACCGTGTGAACTTTGGTCCAGACTTTACGATTTCACGTAACGGTCGTTTCAATGGTGCTTTAACAAACGATATTAAGGGAGGTAACCCAACGGCAACTACAGATAACCGTTTTGGATTTAACTATACCGTGGAGAATATCTTGACTTATAATAAGCAATTCAAAAATCACAATATAGGTGTAACCTTGTTACAATCTATGCAACGTGATAACTTCGAACAATATACTCAAAGTGTATTAGGTGTTCCAGTTGAAACGCAAGCATTCTATAATTTAGGTAATGCTTCTTCTATCCAAGGTATTGGCTCTAACTTGATCCAATGGACGATTGCTTCATACATGGCTCGTGTGAATTATGATTACAAAGGCAAGTACTTATTGACAGTGACTGCACGTCGTGACGGTTCTTCTCGTTTTGGTCAAAACTC
>JACCDM011361134.1_pt1 | contig 22681 bp, 16 predicted proteins | sample 7445851 | NCBI WGS metagenome assembly JACCDM01 (sample SAMN15323438, study PRJNA562643) | freshwater metagenome | isolation source: river surface water | place: USA:Blue River Watershed | collected 2017-08-16
TCCGGTATCACCTTTAGCCCCTGGTGCACCTGCATCTCCGGTATCACCTTTAGCCCCTGGTGCACCTGCATCTCCGGTATCACCTTTAGCCCCTGGGGCACCTGCATCTCCGGTATCACCTTTAGCCCCTGGTGCACCTGCATCTCCAGTATCACCTTTAGCACCTGTTGAACCCGTTGGTCCAGTTGCACCAGTTGTGCCATTAGTGCCTGCTGTCCCAGTTGGTCCAGTTGGTCCAGTTGGTCCAGTTGGTCCAGTTGGTCCAGTTGGTCCTACACTACCACCACCTCCGCCACCTGTAAAAACTATTCCAGCAATAGTTACTGTACTAGATCCAGATCCAATAGTAACAGGTACATTTGATGGCGTAGTACCAATATTAATACCATTTGTTGTATCAGTTGTTTGAATATTAACTGGTCCGGTAACACCTAATGTAAATACATTTGGATTAACATTAAAAACAACACTTGCCGTATCAGATGGTTCATCTGTTACAACTTTAAGACCAGCAAATTTACCTGGTTCATATCCAATAATTGGATGTACTATATTTGATAATCCATCATCATTGGTTCTAATAGCTGCGAATTCTTTATTAGATTCATTCCATATCCATCCAACATTATCACCTGCGGTACCTCTTTCACCAACAAAACCAATATCATATGTATTAAGTTCTGTCATACCATAATTAAGTGTTAAAACAGGATCAGTTGATGTTACTTTAATTACAGTATTTTCAATAGTTGTTCCACCAATTGCAACATCTCCTGCAATAATTAAATTACCCAAAATATTAATATTATTTCCAGTATGACCAATATTAACTGGAACACTATTATTAGTACCTATATTTATACCGTTTATTGTATCATTTGAATCAATTGACATAGCACGATATGATTCTAAAATCATACCTCCATTAGTAGTTGTAAAATTTAAAGCATCATTTGAAAAACTTGTAGATTCAATTGTAAAGGTTCCAGTGGTCCCAGTTCCTGTATGCAATATTTGTGTATTGTCTGAAGTTAAAATAATACCTTGGTTAGTTGTAACTTCTAATATAGATGTTTTAATATCTTCTATAATTTCAGCCATTTGTATTTATTTAATTTAATTTATAGAAATTAATTATTTAAATTATATTTATATATTTTTTATTTCATAATTACTTACAGTGTAATTCAAAATATAAGAAAAATAAAAAAGAAAGGATTAATATTTAATAATATAGTTCAATGCAATATATGGATTTAAAATTGAGAATGAATCTCCTGAACCACTTGAGTTAGTTGTAAAAGTGTGTGTATGTGAACCATCTGATGAAATTGATAATGTATGACTATGCTCACCGGCTAATTCTGTTTGAATTGTATATGCATTAGAATCTATCGCAGCATCACCTGCTGGATGTTGTCCATTATTATGACTTGAATTGCCATCATCTTTATTCATTATAAAACCATGAGTATGATTTCCAGTAGAATTTGTTGAACTGGATGGATGATTATGAGACCCTGTTGTACTTGTTGTTCCAGTATGTGTATGAGATGGTAATTCATTAGTTGATAAGCTTGTTATGCCAGAACCACCTGTTTCACCAAGAGTATTAAAATTACTATCTGAACTGTTAAAACCAAAAATAGTACGTCCTTTTAAGTTTGGTAAATTAAATGTATTAACACCATCACCATTACCATATGTTGAACCAATTAAATCAAATAATGCTGAATAAGTTGTTCTAGATACAGCTGAACCATCACATATTAACCATCCACCTGGAGCTGTTGAAGCAGCATATGGCATCATTGCCCCTGTTGGTACAAGTAAAAATCCAGCTTGATAAATACTTGTTGCATTTGCAGTTCCGTTTACATCTAAAGGATAATCAGGATTTGTTTTATTTACACCAACATTACCACCATCTTTAACAATTAAAGCAGTAATACCATTATCTTTAAAAACTGCAATATCAGCGGTTCCTTGTTGATTAACTGATAATGCCATCACATTTCCGGTATTAGTAATATCATTACCTAAAACAGTATTAATATCAATACCTCCACCAGATGTAATTGTTATAGCATCTGTTGTTGATAGACTGGTTTCCATTGTAATTTGTCCATTTAAATCAACATTAAAAACAGTTGCCGTTGGACCTCTTGATGTGTCTGTAACAACATTTAAACCACCAAATCTAGCTGGTTTATAATCATTAATATCATTATCAATATTATCTACACCATTTGAATCAGTACCAATAGCTACCCATTCATCTTGTGATTCTTTCCAGATCCAACCAACATTTTCATAATTGCCTCTTTTACCAATAAAACCAATATCACTTGTATTATTAATATTAGTGATTCCATTATTAAGATAGAAGACTGGATCTTCGGATGTAAATACAGTTACATTATTTTGTACTGATTCACCATTTACAATTAAATTACCTTCAACAGTAAGATCACCATTTACTGTAACTTGAGATTCTGTTGTACCCATTGCAATTGGTGTTGAATTTTGTGTATTAATTAATATACCTGAATAACCAGCTGAATCTAATATTAATTGTCCTTCTGAATATAAAATCAAATCACTATTAATATAACTTTCATCATCAGGTGTTCCACTAGCTCCAACTGCATTAATTATTGTTGCAGAATTAATTGATGCTAAAATTACACCTGGTGTATCATTATCAATAGGTCTAGATGAACGGTCAGTTATAATAGCCATTACATAATCAGCTGCTTGTGAATAAACACCAACTGGACAAAGTAATGCATTCGCATTAAGTTTATCTTGTTGTAATCCAACCAGATTTTTATTTGGTGATATTTTAGTCATTATATTTGTCAATTGTGGTGATATATCAGTTTTTGCCGGATTAAATGGATAAAATGGTTCTTGACCACACGAATGTAATATATTTTGTGCAAATGTATTCATTCCACCATAAGGTGCAACAATATTAATTGCATTACAATCACTCAATCCAGATGCAATATTAATTGAATTAGTTGATTCTAAATTAATATCACCTACTTGGGTATTTAAATTAATATTTTCATTTGTTGATATTATTTGAATATTTCTATAGGCATTTATTTCAATACCACCTGTAAGACCTTGTAATGTAATCGCAGATTCAGTTGAATCTAAAGCTTTGAAATCAATTGTTTTTTCTACATTAACATCTAGACCGCCATTTGGTAGATCAATAGAAATGGCATTATCTAGTTCGCTAGTACTGGTTAAAGTAAAAGTACCAGCACCAGTATGCTTTAATCTAGCATCAAAATTTGAAAGATTTAAGCCAGATTCACTGGCTATTTCAATTGTCGAAACACGAATATCATCAATTATTTCAGAAGACATTTTTATGTATAGATAATTTAATTAATATTATAGATAATATTAAATAAATTTAAATTTAATGGAAAAAATAAAAGTAAGTTTTGCTAACACTTTTGTTAAAAGTGTATTTAGACTTTGATAATATAATTAAGAACACAGAATGGATTCATTACATTAACATTACCAGCAGCAATATTTGTACCTGTATTGTTAACTGTAATATTACTTACAGTATTTCCTCCATCAATACCACCTAAACCAGATGTATCAATTAAATCTCCACCTCCGGTTGCTCTAACAATAGAGGTTGCACTATCTAAAGTATGTGTATGTGGTGGAACTTGAGAAATGCTTTCTTGACCTCCCTGACCATTTAGTATACCTATTGTTCTTGTAGTTAATCCAGGACCAGCACCTGCACCAAGTGGAAAACGACTTCTAAGGTCTGGTACTGTAAAACTTGATCCAGCACCACCATATGTATAACCAATTACACCAAATAAAGTTGAATAAGTTGTTGTTGATAATGATTGACCTTCACATAATAACCATCCACCTGGAGCGGATGAACCAGCATAAGGAATAACTGAACCAGTTGGAACTAATAAAGCAGATCCAGATGGTTGATAATCTTGGAATACTGTTCCAGCTTCTAATTTACCTGGAACATCAACTTTACCAGATCCAGTAGTTGTTAATGTAATATTTTGGTTTGCTGTTGCTGTTACATTTACCGCCCCATTAGTTGAACTAATATCAATATCTTTAGAACTACCTGTTGCTGTAATATCAATACCTCCTGAAGATGAAATAACAACAGAATTAGCTGCAGTTGATATGGTTTCAAGATTAATTTGACCATTAATATCAACATTACAAACAGTTGGAGTAGCGTTTGATGTATCAGTTTCAACTATTAACCCACCACAATGAATAGGTTTATAATTATCAATTGGTGCTAGAATATCATTTGAATCATCACCGTGTGCGGTAATCCCAACAGCCGAAAATTCATTATTAGCTTCACTCCAAAACCAACCAATATTTTGTTGATTTCCTCTTTCACCAATAAAACCAATATCTTTTAAATTGGTTGCTCCAATTGTAATTGATTTATTAAGATAAAATAGAGGGTCTTCAGAATCAAAAATAGTAATATTATGTTGTACTGAATCACCATTAACAATGAAATTACCTTCAACTGTTAAATCACCATTAACAGTTGTTAAATTTTCAGTTGTTCCCATAAAGATAGGAACAGTATTATTTGTACCAATATTAATACCATCTCCATTATCAGTTGTGTCTATATCAATTTTACCTCCCATATCCATATTAAATCCGCCTGGAGCTGTCATTTGTAAAGCAGGTTCAGTTACACTGGTACTTTGAATAGTTAAACATCCTTCACCGGTATGTTTAATTCTTGGATTATCACTTGATAAATTAATACCAGAATCACTCATAATTTGAATAAGTGATACTTTTTCATCATCATATACATCTAAAGACATTTTAGACAAATATAAATTTATTTAAATATAAAATAGAAAATAAAAAAAATTTATAAACAAATATTCATTAATTATTGATTCGTATCTTCAGGTTCAGATGCCTTTTCTTCAGTTTTCTTTTCTTCAGCTTTCTTTTCTTTTTGCATTTTCTTTGGTTTAACTGCTCTTGGTTGAACTACTTCTTGTACAGCTGGTGCTACACCAGGAGTAGCATCGTGTGTATCTAATAAACCTAATTGTTTTAAAGCCCTAACAATATCACCAATTGTATAGTATTTATCTCCTATATCACCGTTAAAATTTGAATTATTTCTTACAAGAGCACCATCATATTCATTAAAATTTGTTGATCCAGTTTCTGCTGGACGAATAACTGGGGTACTGCCATAAAAGCCAATCTTTTGGGTAGGATCAGCTGAAATTTTAATATCACCATATTCTACAAATCCATAACCGGCGGTTAATTCAATATTACCACCTTTAGCAGTTCCATTGGCTTGACCACCATATACTCTTACAGAAGCTCCTTGAGTAGTATTATCTCCATTTTTATTTCCTGCTCTAATTTCAATATCTCCGCCGTACATTTGTCCATCTCCACTTCTTATTTCTAAATAACCACCGTTACCATTATTACTATAACCTGATCGCATAAATAATTCTCCACCACTACCTCCGGTGCCAGATGATGAATCATCACCACCTGCAATGGTAATATCACCGGCACTAGCATTTTCACCATATGAATTACCACCATATATATCAACATCTCCGGCAGATGAACTGTTTTCAGGATTGTCAAAATTAGAATCACCTGCTCTTATAGAAACATATCCTCCTTCGTGTCTTCCTGATCCGGCGTAAAGATCAATATCACCACCGTCATCATTATTACCAAAACCGGCTCTAATATAAATATCACCACCATCTTCACCATCTCCGGCGTAAATATCAATATCACCACCATCACTACTATAACCATCACCGGCTTCTAAACGAATCTCACCACCTTCATAACCATCACCGGCATAGATAAGAATATTACCGCCTTCATCATCACTATCACTATCTCCATCACCTGCATAAATACGAATATCACCACCATCCTCCCCATCTCCGGCTTCAATATAAATGTCACCACCATCATCACTATCTCCATCACCTGCTTCTATACGAATATCACCACCTTCATTACCATCACCGGCATAGAGACGAATATCACCTCCTTCATCATCACTATCACTGTCACTACCACCATCACCAGCATAAAGATTTATATCATTATCATTACCACCGTTTTTTTTGTCAGTTCTAATATTAATTTCACCACTAGATGAAATATTAAATTCATTATTCCCTGTATGTTTAATACGTGAAGTTTCACTTGTAAAATTAATACCTAATTCATTAGTGACCTCAATGTTAGTTGTTTTAAAATCATCGACAATTTCAGACATTTTATTTTTAAGTTTTTTATTTATATATCGAGAAATAAATTTTTATTTTATTTCTTAATATATAAATAAAATAAAAAAATTTATATAAATTAAAAATGAGCGGTGGTCTTATGCAATTAGTCGCCTATGGCGCACAAGATATTTATTTAACAGGTAATGCTCAAATTACCTTCTTCAAAGTTGTTTATCGTCGTCATACCAACTTTTCAATGGAATCAATGGAACAAGTATTCAATGGATTCGTTGATTTCGGACGCAAAGTGACAGTAACAGTTTCACGTAATGGTGATTTAATTCACAAAATGTACCTCCGGGTAGTTCTTCCTGCTCTTAAACAAGACCAAGAAGGAACTACCAATGAAGGAGATGTAAATTCATCTACCTGGCAAGGATATGTAAATTCAATTGGTAATGCTCTTATCAGATCAGTTGATTTAGAAATCGGTGGTCAATTAATTGATAAACATTATTCAGAATGGCTTGAAATCTACGGTGAATTAAATCAATCAGATGAACAATACCGTTCTTACAAACGTATGATTGGTAAATATGCATCAGATGTTTCACTTGAAACAAATGCTCTTGAAGAACGTACTTATTATGTTCCACTTCAATTCTTTTTCTGCCGTAATCCAGGTCTTGCTCTTCCACTTATTGCCCTCCAATATCACGAAGTTAAGGTTAACTTTGATTTTCGTCCATTAAATGAACTCACACGTTCTGATGTTAAAATCACAGGAACTCCACTTGATGTAAATGGTAATCAAGCCGCTATCCAATCAGCATCACTTTGGATTGATTATATCTACCTTGACACCGATGAACGTCGTCGTTTTGCCCAAGTCAGTCACGAATATTTAATTGAACAAGTTCAATACAACGAAGCTGAAGGTATTGTTAACCGCTCAACAAATCTTAATACTCGTCTTAGCTTTAATCATCCTGTTAAAGAACTTTACTGGATTATTACACGTAATGAAAACCAAGAAGTCAATACCCGTGATGGTAACGATATCTTTAAATTTTCTTCATCTACAGGAGGTGATACATTTGTAACAGCTAAATTAGCATTTAATGGACATGACAGAATGACTGAACGTGAAGCTATCTATTTCCGTGAACTTCAACCCTACCAACATCATACCCGTACCCCATCAAAACACATCTACAACTATTCATTTGCTCTTACTCCTGAACAACATCAACCATCTGGTACTTGCAACTTCTCACGTCTTGACAGTGCAAATCTTAATCTTACATTTAATGGTGCAACCACATATGACAGCCAAATCCGTGTATATGGTGTCAATTATAATGTCTTAAGAATGATGAGTGGCATGGCTGGATTAGCTTATTCAAATTAAAGAATTAAATTTGTCAATTAACGATTTAATTTTACTTTCTTTTTTAATTGATGTTCTATCTATTTCTATTTTTATAATTGGTTCTTCTAGATTATATTTGTTTAAATATGTATCTAGATCATTTAATGTTTCTTCAATAGTTTTATTATTTGTATTTTTTTTAGCTTCTCGTAAAGCTTTTATTTTTTCTAATTTTTCAGCTCTAGATAATGACATTTTATCATAATCAAATAAAATAAATAATAAAAATAATCAGAAAATTAAATTACTTTAGTTTTATAAATACTTATTTTTAATGGATTTGGAATAGTATTTTTAAATCTTTTTTCATCTAATTTAATAAATAAATCTCTAATTTCATTATATACATTCATTGTTCTTTTAATATTTTTAGAAATTTGATCTTCTGTACACATTTGAGCAAAGATTTCAATATCATTACAAAAAATAACAATTCTCCATTCATATGTTTTCCATTCATCATACCTACTTTTACAAGTATAAAATTCACCTAATTGTTCAGCCATTTCTATACCACGATTATCATTAATTAACTGAGGAATATGTCTTTTATTAAATAAATATAAGTATTCAATATCTTCTTTTGGTTTGTATCTATCTTTTATGATTTCATAATTAATTTTATTTTTTTTTAAATATTCTAGGATACGAGATTTTATTTTTGGTTGTATATTTGATAATTTTATTTCAGCCATTTTTCGATAATCACAATAAATCAAATAAATTTGTAAAATAATTTCAGCTATAATTTTATTATATACCCACTCATCTTTGGTAGAAACTTTATATCTAGATTCATTTTCATAATATAATTTCCTAGCAAATGTTAAATCATTATTACTATTTTTGTTTCTATTTTTTTGTGTTTTTTTTGATTTAGAAGACATATTTTTAAATTTAGTAAAGAAAAATAATAAAAGTGCAATAAAAATTATTCAAAATCGAATGTTGATACTTTCTCTACGTCACGATGTGAATAATGTAATTCAATACCGGTTGATGTTTCAATATATCCAGAAATCTTTAAAATACCTTTAGGGTGATGTACTGAATTATGACACTTTTTACAAAGGACTACTAAATTAGATTCACGATTCTTATCAATTGTACCGATCTTACCATTATTATCAGCAGTACATTGAAATTGTATATGATGTACATCTTGACCTGGACTATTACATACTTGACATTTATCAATCCGAACACCTTGATTATATTTTGATTGTTTATTACTTAAAAATGATCCCAACGACTCATTGGTGATTTCATTACGAATATTAAAGGCATCTTGTAAAAAGTCATCTTCTAATCCCATCGCTTTACATACTTCTAACCCATATGTAGAAGGTCCAGAACCTTCTTTGAGTTTACGATCATAGATTAAACGTTGCTTAGCTTGATCATAAATCACACTTAGATGATAATTCTTGACATTTTCTAAATTGATTAAATGTTGTGAATCAGCTAAGAAGTGAAGATGTGTTGCAAAGATGAATTTGGCGTTACATTTAGCTAATTTCTTAATACCTGCGGTGACAATTGCACTAGCTGATACAGTTTCTGTACCAGAACATAATTCATCACCTAATACTAAACTACGACAACTAGCGTGTTTAATAATAGATTTAAGTTCACTGATTTCAACTTCAAATGTTGATTGTCCTTTAAAAATATTATCATTATTCCAAATACGTGTAAATAGATAATCAAATGGTGTAAATTGCATTTCTTTACAGGCTACGAAGAAACCAGCTTGTGCTAAGATTAAATTAATACCAATTGCTTTCATTAGTGAAGATTTACCACTGGCATTGACACCAAATAAAAGGATACCATCCATATTATCTTTACCTAAACAAAGGTCATTGTCAACATATTCTACTTTTTGATTAATATGTTCAATAATAGGATGACGAACACCTTTGAATGAGATGAAATTATTATTATCATCTGTCGCATCAAAAATCTCAGGAGCAATATATGCTTTTTCAATCGCCATTTTAGCTCCAGCTTTAACGATATCTACTTTGATAACAAATTGTGTAATTTCACGAAGAAAAAACATAAATTCTTCGGCAAAATTTTGAATAAAATCACGATATACTGTAATTACAGTAGATTTGAGATAATCCATTTCAATCCGTAGGATATGATTGTGTTCTTCGAATAGTGAGAGGTGTTCATTTAAAAATTGTGGACCTTTCGTTTTTGTGTGATTATTAGCGGGATTATGTAAAAATACAACAACATCCGACGAAGCTTTATTCTTTCTTTCTGGGAAGATAGATTTGAGATTGATTTTATATTTAACATTTTTATCTAAATTACCATCATAGACTGAAAGTGTAATTTCAGTCAGTTTTAATTCTGATACTTTACGCATAAAATTATCATAACGATTACGAGTTAAATAAAGATGATGTTGAAATTGGTCATTGAAATCATATTTAACAACTTTCTTAACACTATTAACACCTGGAACAGTTAAATCCTTTTCTCCAATAATATCATCCATCCAATTAGCGAATTCTTTGAAAATATTGATTGAATGATCAATACGATGTTGATGTTCATCTAATTTCTGATTACATCCTAGTTTGAAGAAGTTTTTATCAATCTTTTCAAATGTATTAAATGTAGTCTTATCTAAATCAAAAGAACGTTCCAGGAGCTCATTGGCTTCTAAAAACTTATTCCAAATTTCTTTACTTGGTAAGAAGCTGTCAATAATTTTAGAATTTTTGACAATTAATTTATTATATAATCCAATAACTCCTTTGTATGAAATAACTAAAGAATAAATATCATTTGGAGTAAGTGTACCCATTGCAATACGACGATGTAAACGTTCTAAATCACGAATACATTTTAATTCTTGTTCAATCTCTTGATATAAAAGACGATTCGGATGACCATCTTTAAAATCCATAAACTCTGTGATTTCAGCATAACGTTGTCGTAAAATATTCGCATCACGAATTGGATTTAATAAACGATTACGAAAGCCACGACGACCTAAAATAGTACTAGTCATATCAAGAATACGAATCAGTGATGTTTCGCGTGTATTAAAACGATTATCAATCACATTTAGTTGTTCGAGTGAATTATTTGCGAGGATTAGTTGAGTATTAATTTCCCATACTTCTGGTAAAGCTATTTTGTTTAACATAATAGTAGAATGGTCCATAATATAACGTAATAATAACATTAAACTAAGACGTCCATATTCTTTATATTGCAGACCCATATAGTCAATGACACTAATTTTTAGTTTATGTTGAAAAAGTCTGGCAAAGAATTTTTCTTGTGTATCCAGTGATTTTTCAATTCGTCCATATTTAATAAAGTTAAAACGATACGGACGATCATTAATATTAAGAGCATTAATAACTTCAGATTCAGGCATATCAAAATCTTCAGGGGTTTCAATCAACACTTCACGTGGATTCTTGGCTGAGATGAATTTTTGTACTTCATCAAAGGAGAAAATCGTGTTTTGGTCGAGTGAAAATGTTTCGTAAACTGTTGTGCTGCCTGTAATACAATCTAAAGAGGTTAGACCCATATAAAGTGTTGATTCTTTTTTATTAATACGACTTCTAGTCTTTTCTAAAACAACAAGAACAACAATATTAGTTTCATCGACTGTTCTCATATTTGTACCAGGTGAATAAATACCCTCGATTGATCGAGTTGTACCAGAACATTGTTCATCTTGTTTAATAACAACGACAGTCCATCCGTGTTCATCTACTGGAATATTAATAAATTTGTCTAACATATAAATTGGAAAACCTCCCATATAAACTTTGGCATTTTGGTCTCTTGCTAAAAATACTTTCTTTTGTGAAATAGTTAAATTACACATATCAGACATTTGATTTAGAACACCAATTTTAGTACCATCTGTTAATTCAGCTGAATAAATTTCATAAAAATCACCAACTTGGATAAAGACAGCTGTCTTTTCACCATACTGTTTTTGATATTTAATTACATCATTAAAATAAGTATCAATTAATTTCAAAGATTCAGGTTTCTTATACATTTTAAGTAGGATTATGATTTCGCGTAAGCAATATAGCTGATATATATAATATAATCAAAATTTATTTATATTAATTTTTTATAAAAATTAAAATACAAAAAATTATAAAAACAAAAATATTTTTAGATATTTATTCAAAATTATAGACATCAACCCATTTTTTGAATTTAGATTCTTGTATTTCTTCCATATATGATTGATTTAAATATTTACGACATTCTGTCACTTTTTCAATAACTGGATCACGTTTATATAAACAAGTTAAAAGTGTATTCTGGATTTCAATAAAGTCAACATTTAATCTGGTTAATTTTTCCATAAAACTAAATACTTGTTTGGTAAAATGTTCTGGAATATCTTCTTTTTTAAAGAAACACATATTGACCTCAAAATTATCAAGTAAATTAAGCATTTTATCAAATGTAGTATTGTCTAATCCTATAAATTTTTTACCTATTACATAAAATTCACCTGATACTGGATTACTACTTAATGGTTTCATCATATATACTTCTTCAAACATTAAATAATATAGATAAATATAATTAATAAATAAACCATTTGCTTGTTCAGTCACTGGTATATCTGGAATATATGGTAAGAAATGTTTAATTATACAATTTCCATCTTTTGCTGAAACAGCTGCAACCATTAAAACTTGTGCTAATTCTAATTTTTGATAAATTTCTGGATTACTTGATTGAAGACCTGCATCACCTGTAACTAGATTTGGTTTAGCCCATTCTTTTACATATTGATGATACCATTTAATATTTTCTGATTTTGTAATATCACCTGTTTGATCTACACCCCATAACCATTTATCTGGATAAGCTTTAATAAAACCATATGCATCATCTAAAATACCTTTACCAAATCTTTCAAGATTAAGAGGATGTTTTGGATTTAATGATGTTGCCCGCCAATCCCAGTTCTTAACATTGTCTAATTTCTTTTTAATATAATAATCAACTGAATAGATCCATTGTCCTGGAGCTTCGGCAATAAAAAATACATTAAGACCTTTGTTGTTTGATAAAAGATGTATTGATGATAACATTTCCCACATTTTAGTAAACCCATTTGAGATCTCAAATTTTATTTTGTATTTTTTTGATTGATTAATATATTTTGCGACACCTCTAGAATAATTATCAGTTATTGCTTTTACAACAGGTGGTACACGCATATTTTTAATCATTAATATATTATTAGCTTTAATTGCAGTTTGATACATTTCTTGAATATTTTTTAATTCATTATAGTGATACAATTTAGGTACAATTTTTAATGTATCCCATATATTCTTTGAATTTACAAATTTATCTGTTTTAGTTAATAAAAATTTAATATTATTATCTAAAATGTGTAATTGATTAAATATGTTAATAATATTATAGTTCCATTTTTTACCCCTATTTTTATAACTGAATTTAATATTAGTTTTTAATTTTGTTTTTATTTTTTTAGAGGATGATTTTTTGCGTGTTTTATTTTTTGATTTAGTTATCATTATTATTATTTATTACATAAAAATTAAAAAATTGAATTAAAAAATCTAAGAAGAATATAAAGTATATAAAAATATTATTAGATAAAAATGCTTGTTCCAGTTCGCTGTTTTACTTGTGGAAAAATTTTAGGTAACAAGATGGAGTATTATCTTCGTCGTTTACTTGAAGAAAAATTTAAAAAAGAAATTGATATTAATGAAGATGATCAAGAATTTTTAGATCTTAGTCTTCCTGAATTTGAAAAAACTATTGCTGGTAAAATCCTTGATGAAATTGGTTGTGTACGTTATTGCTGTCGTACAGTAATGTTCACTTGCATTGATTTATCAGAAGAAATTAGCTATTAAATATGCTTTTTAGAAAAAAGCATTGGCAAAAAATACTTTTAAAAAAGTGTTATCAAAACTTATGATTTTATCATTTTTACAATTTTTTATTTATTAATTTAAAAATAATAAAGTATAATTTATTACCTTATTTTAGAGGGAATTATTATTAAAAATAAAAATATACATTAAAAAATAATAAAATAGATAAAAAATTATTTTCTATATTATATAATAAAACAAATGAAAACAACTGACTTTTTAAAAAAATACTCAACTATCGATAATAATTTTATTAATGATATGTACAGTTTTTATGATGATGCTAAAAATGAATATGATTTTAGTATTGATTTAGATAAAATGGCTAAATGGTTAGAAATTAGAAAAGACAATTTAAAAAGATTATTAGAAGCCAATTTTAGTGAAAATCAAGATTATATTCAAACTAAACCAATCACAAAACTATCTGGAACAGGTAAAAATAATATAAAAATTGTATTATTAACATATGAATGTTCAAAATTATTAACAATGATTTCAAGATGTGAAAAAGCTGATATAATTAGAAAATATTATATTGAATTAGAAAAATTACTAATACGTTATAAAGATGAAATTGTAGAAAATCTTAATGCAAAATTAGGTATAAAACTTAAAAATAAATCAATTATTACAAAAAATAAAAAACAAATGTTGATCTATGTTCTTAAAGTTGGTGATAATATATACAAACTTGGTAAAACATCAAATATTGAAAATAGAATGAAGCAGTATAAAGTAGGTCATATAGATGAATCTGAAATTGTTTTTATTTATAAAACTAATTCAGCTGATATAGTAGAAAAATGTGCTAAATTAAATTTAAAAAATTATCAATATATAAATGATACAGAATTATTCAACATAGATAAGGAATTTATGATAAATACAATAAAATATTGTCAAATTACAAGAGAAAAATTAACTGATAAACCATATAAATTTAAAAAAGATCAAAAATGGATAGTTATTTTTGAAAATGTTGAAAATGATAAAAAATCTTTGAAAAAGTTAACAAATAAAAAGAAAAATACATTATAATGTATCTAAACTAATTATTTGATCTAGCTTGGATTTATTTCAACTCTTCAATTACATATTTAATTTCATTGTAATACTTTTGGTAAAAGTGCCATAATTTTTCACATTTATGATAATCAATCATCATATTTTCATCTCGGTGTAAATATTCTTGAAGCTCAATTGGATTCATTGCTGCATTTGCCAACATTGAACAATAAATTAAATTTGCCAAATGATAATCTTCTTTAAAATATTTCAACACATCAAATGAAGATCGATAATTTATATACTGACTACTGGCAAAATAATATACAAATCCATTATCAAACTTCATTTCAATTAAAGGCAATGAATCATCCTTTAGCAAATAATCAAATACATAATCTGGATAAAAATCATCTGGAATATTTTCGCGTTTAGCCAAACGAGTTTTAACCCTAACCATTTTAATCAATCTTTTTTGTAATATTTTTACACTATTTTAATATCAATTTTATCTATTAAAAATGTAATCAAAAATGAAAAAAGAATTAAGAACTATATTGTAATCCAGCCATACCTTCTTTAATATTTAAAATATTATAGTTTCTAGCATAAATAATAACATTACCACTAGGTATATGATCCGCAAATTTAACTGATAAAACCACCGAATCTATCTGTGAAAAATTTAGATGACCAGTTGGTTGATATTTAAGAGGTTCATTTGCAAATGAATGTACATATATAAAATTATTTGGTATTCTAGCATATTTTTGATAAGGTACAACTAATCTAAAAAAATCACCTGGTTTTTCTTCCATTAATTCGTGTCCATTAATTTTCCATTGACAAAAAGTCATTGGTTCTTGTTGTTCTTCCTTTGTTTCAATATAATTTAGAGTTTTACTAAAATTAAACCAATCATTTGTTAAACTTACGTCTTCAGCACGATAAATCCAGAATAGATCTTTAACTGGATGATTAAAATCAAGATGTATATTATCACTAACTGTATTTTGTCCAATACCATTTCCGTCTTGAATTTGTAATTGTTCAATTAAATAACTATGTTCCTTCTGAGCAATCATTCTTCTTTCATTACTATTTAAAAATATGAAGTCACATAATAATCTACCTTCAATATCCATAACTGGAACAGGTTGATTTGACATTGTTGATCCAGAATACCAAGCTTCAGAAAATTCTCTTAAAGTTACAGATATTTTAACTTCGTGATATTGCATTGCAACTAAAGGTAATGATTGTGCAATTTGACGACAAAACCAAAATTGTAATGGTATATATAATCTAGTTTCATTAGATTGAGAATATTTATTATAATATTCATGTTTACCAACCATTTTTTGATAACCAACTCTTTTTTCTTCTGGTAATTCTAAATTACTTAAGATTTCTAGGAACTCACCTGTATGAGAATCTATTTTAACACCACCAATTTCTAATGTAATCTCTTTAATTAAAGAATGTCCAGCACAATTAATCCAACTAATATCATTACCACCTAGACTAGGTAACCTTAATTCTAAAACTAGACTATGTAATAAATCACCTTTTCTAGGTATAATAACAGAAGATTTTTTCCCAAAGATCAAACTTTGATCAAAATATATTGGTATAGATTCCATTGAAAAATGAGTATGACGTCTATAGACACTTTTAAAAAAACTAAATGTTGGATTTCCTATAATATCATTATCTTGTTTTCCGATTGCGACTAATGCTAATAAAGAGCCTGTCATTCAATGATTATATGTTTTATCTTAATCTTTATATATATATTTTTAATATTTTTTATTCGACACATTATATCTAAATAATATTTTCTTTTAAATAAATTAAAAATGGGTAATTCTAGAAAGAAAATACTTAAAAAACAAAAAGTTAAAAAATATAAAACATTATTTAAAAAACAAAAAAAACAATATGGAGGTAATATTACTATTCAACTATTATTACAATCTAAACCGTTACCAGCTTTAAAAAACCTTTTAGAAGATAAAGACGCTACTTTTTATAAAATATCATATGATAATTATCAAGCCTTTAAAGAAACTCATATTCCATCAAATCAGATAGATAGTATTTTAGGTCCTTCTAATATTCCAGTAAAATTAAAAAAAGAAGAGTTTGAAACATTAACAAATCACCCCCCTCCTGAACCATCTTTATTCTTAAAAATTAATAAAGATGATACAACTAATAAATATGATACAACTGAATATGCTGGTTATAAAATTATAATATTACCAGATGAAAAAAAACAATATTTATTAATGATTGAAAAACAAATATATGATCCAAATGTTATTTCTCCAGATTATAAATCTGCATTAGTTGAAAATTATGGTATAGCTACTCTAATTGGTACATTAAAAATGCGGATCTTATTTTTAACAGGTTTATTAGAAAAATTATCAAAACCACAAACTAATAATTCGAAAAAACCTGATATTAAAGAAGAAGAACCATTAATTAAGTTTGCCTTATTTAAAGTAACAAATCAGGAATATAATTCTCTAAATAATAAATTATTGGTTCAACAACCAGCATTAGATGTAAATATTGATCAGAATATTCAATTTAGAATAATAAATTACACAGACCTCATTGTAGAAGGGGGAACTGCATTACCTGAAGAATTTGAAAAATTATTTGACGAATCACATCAGATAGATGAAAAAAAAATGGTACCTAATGACGAAAAGAAGAGTATATATAATTATAATTTATTAATTAATAATAATGAATTAACAGATTTTAAAATTATTAGAGAAGAAAAAGAATTATCAAAAGAAGAACAACCTAAAGTAGTAGAACAACCTAAAGCAGAACAACCGTCAGAAGTATTACCAGTCGAACAAAATGTAATAACAGATGAGGAAAAACAACTACTAAATAAATCATATAAATATTATATATTAATACCTGATTCTCGTATTGTTATACAAGATCCACCACCACAAGAAACACCCACACAAGCACCACCAGCAGCAACACCACCAGCACCGGCAGCAGCACCAGTAACACCAGCACCAGCACCAGTACCAGTCCAGAGTGTACCACCATCAACATCTGTTGAAACTATTGATGATCCTAAAAATACTCGTCCTGGGATTTTAGATAGTGATGAAACAAAACAGAAAATAGAGGCTAAACGCAAAGCTTTACAAGACAGACTAGACGCTTTAGAAAACCGTAAAGGATTATCATCAGAAGAACAAAAAGAAGTTTTTAGAAAAAGTTTTGAAGAGGAACAAAGTAAAATTGATGATTTTTGGAGTAGCACTGAATTTACGGATGATGATAAAAAAATTATTAGTAATTTGATTATGAAATTTACATTAAAAAGTACATTCCAATCTATTGGTTTAGGTATAAGAGGAGTCGTTTTAGGATTACAAAATATGCGTTTTGTAAAAGGTATACTTGATGATCTTGAAAAATATGATACAATAGCTGAAGGAGACGAAAAAAAAAAAGTAAAAGCATATATCATAAACAAAATTGCTTTTCATGGTGACACGTATCCGACAGATTTGAGAAGTTTAATTAATATATTACTTGATGGATTAATAAAAACATTAGGAAATATAAAGGATGGAATTAACGGTGTCGATATAACTAAATTATCAGATGCAGGTAAAAAATATATAAAAGAAATTATAGAAAGCAATAGAAGTGACTTGTTAAAGGGTATTTACACAATTAATACTTTTAAAGGTGAAAAATCATCAGTATCTGAAGCGATTGAAGCTTTTTTAGAAAATATAGAGGATCACGGTAAAACTATTTTGACAGTGCTTCGTAGGCATGGTATATTATCAGAAATAGATGATCAAACTACAAAATTCGGTGGAAAAATTGCAGGTATTTTTAATACATCAAGTGAAATACTTATAAAGATTAATGAATTAATAAAGGATCCAGTAGATCCAAATGCACCAGCAATAACAACAGAAACTGTTGCAGAAACAACACCAGCTGCATTAAATTCAAATGTTACAGGATCTCCTTTAGAACAAACACCACAAGCAGCAATAGCAGCACCAGAAGCACTACCATCAGTACCAGAAGCACCACCAGCACCAGAAGCACTAACAGCACCAGAAGCACTACCATCAGTACCAGAAGCACTACCAGCACCAGAAGCACCACCAGCAGCAGAAGCACTACCATTAGTACCAGAAGCACCACCAGCAGCAGAAGCAGCACCAGAAAAAGCCGCAGATGAAGCAGCAGCAGCTGAAGCAAAAGCAGCTGAAGAAAAAGCCGCTGCTGAAGCAGCAAAAGCAGCTGAAGAAAAAGCAGCTGCTGAAGAAAAAGCCGCTGCTGAAGCAGCAAAAGCAGCTGAAGAAAAAGCCGCTGAAGAAAAAGCCGTAGCTGAAGCAAAAGCCGCAGCTGAAGCAAAAGCCGCTGAAGAAAAAGCAGCAGCGGCACCACAAGCTGGAGGCAAAAAACGTAGTACTAAAAAGAAACGTAATTCTAAATCTAAAAATAAAAAAAAATCAAATCGTAAAAATAATAAATCAAAATAAAAGAATATATTGTGTTAGTTTTTTTTAGATTAAATATTAAATAAAAAATAAATATGACAAGTGGAAAAATAAATAAAGAAAAAACAAAAGGTGAAAGAGTTATGGAAATTGTTAAAGCCTGGAAAAAATTACGTGAAATTGGATTTCCAGATGAAACTCCTGCTCTAGTTCAATTTAAACAAATAACAAATCAATTTATTGAAGATGGTTTTCCAGTAACTGGAAAAATACCGATGGAAGGTTATGATAGAACTCTTTGTTATATCTTGACAAATCATTGTAAAAAAGAATCAACCATTGCTTTAATGGCAAATACTAAATAACCTTTTATGATAAAAATTGAAATATATTTTTATATAGATACTTATAAAATCATTAATAAATGTCAGACTCAGAAGATACTTGTGCGATTTGTTTTGATACAATAAGTATTGAATCATTACTTTCAAAAAAAAATGATAATACACCAAAAAAGATGATGTCTTTGGATTGTAAACATAAATATCATATTAATTGTATTGAAGAATGGTCTAAAAAATCCAATACATGTCCTATTTGTCGTAGTCCAATTAAAAAAGAAGAAAATATTATTATTCCTCGTCAAGAAACACAACAAAATACACCAATACGACAAGATCAATATGTTAATATTGGACACCAATTAAAAAAAAATAAAATTGTACTTATATCATTAATTTTATTAGTTTTAGCAATTATAAATTTTATATATTTTTATACAATAAGTTATCAATATATCAATGATTTTAAAGATTATCTTAGTAACAATACAATGAATTGTTCAATTGTTATAAATGACATAGTTATAAACAAGGATTGTCCTCAATTATCATCAATTGATTTAACTTTTATAATTTTAGATGGACTTGCATATGGAATGTTCATCGTACATTATCTTATAACCTATTCTATAAATAAAAAAATTAGTATCATACCTTTCATTATTATTAACACCATATGTGGTTTATGTGTTGGATTATATTATATTATACATTTTGTATCTCAATTTCAAAATATAAATATATATTATACTAATAATCCTTGTTTCAATTCTTCAATCGAAAGAAATTTCATAATTTCAGTTGTTATATTTTATGTTTGTTTTATCATATATATTTTAACATATATATATGTATAAAATTGATTATAAGGATTTTTTATTTATATAAAATACAAAAATGACCGATTGGGAATCAACAACATCAACATCTGGATTATTATTTTATTGTCAACCAAATCAATCAAATAAATTTAATTCATCTAAGATTCTAGCACTTGATTTAGATGGAACTCTTATTAAACCGGAAATTGGTAAAATTTTCCCAGTATCAATTGATGACTGGGTATTTATCTATAATATGAAGAAAATACGTGATTATTTCAAAAAAGGTTATAAAATAGTCATAATGACGAATCAAAAAGGATGTTATCAAGGTAAAGGTAAATTAACATTCGAGGATTTTAAAACACGCTGGTCTAAAATATATGAATCACTTCAAGTACCTGCTTATATATTAGCCGCCCCACAAGATGATTTTTATCGTAAACCAGCAACTGGAATGTGGGATTTTATGGAAAAAAACTTAAATGGTGATCTTAAAATCAATCTCAAGGATTGTATCTATGTTGGGGATGCAGCTGGAAGAAAAGGTGATCATAGTGATGTAGATATTAAATTCGCAATTAATATCGGTGTCACTTTTATGACTCCCGAAGAATTTTTCGAAGATTCGAAGGAATTCCCATTTGAATCTCTAAGAGAAAATCTAAAAGGCTTTCCCCCCAGAGACTATATGGAAAGTGATCAACTTGAGGAAATTCATCAAAATAATCAAGATTCTTGGAAAAATATTGAAAGAATTGCTAAGGGAGGTAAAAGTGTCTTAATGATGATTGGTTCACCTGCATCTGGTAAATCTTCTTTAGCTAAATTAATTAAAGATAGATTATATAAAACATATCCATCTTTGACTATTATTTTAAGTTTAGATACTGAAAAAACAAAAGCTAAATTAAAGAGGAAGCTTATGAATTGTGTTGATAAGGATAATTTCGAATGTTCTAATGTTATTATTGATGCAACAAATGGTACTAAAAAAGCTCGTCAAGAATGGATTGAGGTTATTAAAAAGATTAATCCAGCTGTCAATATTTACGGTATTTTTATGAATGTACATAAAAATGTGGTAATGCACTTTAATGAACTTAGAAAACTTAGAACAGTGATTAATCCAGAATATCATTCAAAGAATATTCCAGATGTGGCAATTCATTCGTTTTTTAAGAAATACGAAGAACCTATCAATGAAGAAGGATTTAAAGCTATTATAGATTTTAGTTTTGAAGCCAATTTTAAAGACGAAGAAGATAAAAAACAATTTATGACTTGGTTTTAGTGATTAGTTAATTTTAATTGATAATGATGACCCATCATATACATAATCATTAATTGGAGTTGTTATTCTAGATACATATTCTAATTCAACAACAATTAAATTACTAAACATTTTCGATATTTCTTTTTCATATATTTCTTCATTTATTTCGGTTTTTTTATATTTTTTTTCCAGTAATTTTATAACTTTTCCAGTTGATACATTTTTAAACATTTGTTTTCTTGTTGGAAGATATTTATGTATATCAGTGATTTTAAATTTACATCCTCTAGGTAAAACAATTTCGTGTTCATCAAATCCTGTAATAAAATTTTCATCTGATATTTTCTTTAATTTAGCATAGTTCCATTGTAAATAAATGAAAGGTACATCTTTACATCCTTTAATAACAAACATACAACAATGTGACTCATTTTTTAAATAAGCTGTGGTAAATGCTTCAGCTACATTTACATTAAAACTAGAACTAACAAAAGATTCCATATCTAGTTCTTTACCTATTTGAAATTTAGATACATCATATTCAGCATTTATACCACGATATAATATATCATTTTCTGTAAGTTTTGGAGTATTTTTCTTTTCAAAAATATTATCCATAATTCTAATTGAATGTATAAGTTTATTAATTCCAGCTTCAATATATTTTGATATATTCTGAGTTGTTATAGAATAATAATCAGGTATTTCTCCATTATAATCAGCAATAAGTTTAAATTCTGAGAGATTTATATTTGTAAATTTATAATTATTTCTTAAAAATAAATTGATGTATGTATATGCATAACCTTTGTAATTATTTAAAATTTTTTTTTCTTCATTATTTAAAGTACTAAATAATTTATGTGACTCTTTTACATATTTTAATTTTTGATTTAAAATATTTATTTCTGATTGATTATGGATATCTATTTTTTTAGTTTCTAAGTGTTTAACATTTTTATTTATATTTTTAATTTTTTTACTTTTCATTTTACTTTTCATTTTACTTTTCATTTTACTTTTCATTTTACTTTTCATTTTACTTTTTATTTTACTAAAATAATTATAAAAA
>JACCDM011743731.1_pt1 | contig 22673 bp, 20 predicted proteins | sample 7445851 | NCBI WGS metagenome assembly JACCDM01 (sample SAMN15323438, study PRJNA562643) | freshwater metagenome | isolation source: river surface water | place: USA:Blue River Watershed | collected 2017-08-16
ATAAGCAGCGGCCAGACGAACACCAAAACAGATGTCGCCAGCGCCACAAAAATCACGGTTTGCCGAAGCAGATTCAGGGTTCTCTCGCCGCTAAACATGATCGATACCTGACTGCCCGCCGCCATAAATCATTTCTCCAGCTATCTGAATCGGCTTGGCCAAAACTCCGGCATCGATGCTCACAATTTCGTCGGCTATTTGTTCGGCAAAATGCGAATCATGGGTCGCCAGAATGATGTTCTGACCTTGGGACTGAAGCGAGCGCAGCTGGGAGGCTAGCTTGTGCCTTGCGGTTTGATCAAGCCCACGGGTTGGCTCATCTAGCACCAGTAGTGGGGCCTGTCGCACAGTTTGAACCGCAACAGCTAGAGCTAATTGTTGGCCCGCGCTCAAATCGCGCGGGTGAATACTCGGATCAATTCGGCCCACCAAATCGGCAAACCGTGAAGAAGTCGAACCTTTAGGCACCTGGGCATAAGAATCAGATTCGTTGAACTCAGCAGAAAGGTTCTGCAAAAAGAGAAGGTCAGAAGCCTTCTGCGGAACCATAACTGCATCAAAGTCTTGCTGAATTTTCCACAGCAGTGTGGTTTTACCTGATCCGTTTGGCCCCATCACCACAACGATCTTCGAATCGGGGTTTGTACGCTTTAGGTTCCAGTTTTCATTTTGAACCAGCAGGGGCGAGTTGGCTGCCTCTAGATTTTCAAACTTTTGAACAGTTCCGTCTAGATTCACGACCGCCACCGAATCGGCGACCATTCCGATCTGATCGATCCGGTGCTCGCTGGCGATGATTGCATAGCCATGATTCGTGCTCAGGTCGGCGAGCAAATCGGTGACCGCTTTTGCGCCCTCGGCGTCGAGAGCCGATGTCGGTTCATCGAGCAAAAGAATTTTTTGACCACCGACAAGGGCAGCTGCGATTGCAACTCGCTGTTGCTCGCCACCTGAGAGTTCTGTGACCTTGCGGTCAAGAATTTCGGTGATGTTTAGCCTGTCTGCAATTTCACGGATGCGCTCGCGCATTTGAGGCTCAGGTACGCCGGCCTGCTCAAGCCCGAACGCCAATTCTTCGATAACCGTTTCGGCAACAAACGAGCCTTCTGGTTGCTGGCTCACATAACCAATCAGATCGGATAAATCCTGCGGCCTGGCACCGATGCATTCTTGCCCGTTGATTCGAATCGACCCCGAAAGGCGCCCACCGGTGAAGCTTGGCGCCAGCCCAGCGAGAGCCATCAGCAATGTTGTTTTGCCAGAGCCGGTAGGCCCTAGCAGCACCATGAATTCTGAATCTCGAACTATCAAATTCACGCGCAATAGCGCAGGGTCGTGACTGTTCGGATAGGTAAATGTGAGTTGAGAGATTTCGATCACGCGAAAACCCCCATTAGCCCGAGCGCCGAAATAAAGATTGCGCCAAAGGCGATTAGGCAATCAATCGCGCCAATTCTGTTCGGGTTCAACTTGGTTCGTTGACCAGGCGCTGATCCAAGTCGAATTGCAGTTGCAGCAAATAAAACGGCAAGCACCAAAAGCAAGATCGCCAACAGCGACTGGGCCGAGCCAAGCAGTAAAAAGGTCGCGGCAATAACCAAAACCAGCGACATCAGGCTGAACAAGCGCGTGAATAGTCGCTTTGAAGTTGAAGTCGGCAGCGCTCGGCCGAAACCTCTAGTTGCCATTGTCGCCGCTAAGTGGAAAGACTGGGCAATAGCGTCTTCGAGCACTGGAATCACAACTCGATTGACCACGTTCTGTTTGCTTGAACGACCTCTAAGTGCTTGAGTTGCTCGCACTCGCTCAAAACCAGCAACCAAGGCCGGTGCAAAGTTGAACGCGATGGCTAGGGCTGTGCCAATTTCTTGCATCGCACCAGGAATCGAGCGCAGCAATTTCTTGGGGGAGCCGAGCGTATTCGCTAGGCCGGCACTTAGAACAATTGCAGCGAGTCGCAACCCTTCGGTGGCGGCAGATTTGAATGAGTCGACGGTCACGGCACCGAAGAGATCAATTTGCCCGAGCCATCCAAGTGGAATGGTGACCGGCGGAACCGTAAACAGCGGATCAGATTCAACAGTTTGGTAATTGAATATGACGCGGAAAAGCAGTCTGGTGACAAGCACTGCAATCGCAAGCAGGACATACATGCGAACTGATTTCGAGTAGTCAGAGCCAGTCGGCGCGGCCAGACCAAGGCTCGACAGAACCAAAACCAACGCCAGCAAAGTCGGCAAGCCCGAGTTAGAAGCCAAGGCGATGAGCCCCAAGCTCAATAGCCACCAGCTAGCTGGGTGTGGCTGAAGCTTCGGTTTCAGTCGGCTCAACTTGTTAGACCACTATTGACAAATGAATGCGGCGGCTGGCAGCACAGGCAGTGCGTTAGGGTCGTCGTTTTCGACAAACACCCAAGCCTCGAAATCGCCACACTCAGGCTTGGTCTCGGCAGCACCGACGTCGCTTAGGCGCCAGGTGCTAGGGCCAAGTGAGTTGGCTTGAAAATATGACCAGTATCCAAGGTTGTAAGTGGGTTTTGATCCACAGCTCTGAACCTCTTCTGCTGGATAGCCGTTGATGCGACAGGCAAATCCAATCGGATACTTCTTTGAGCCCTCAACTTTGACGCCCGTTGCAGTGGGCAGATCCCAGCCCGAGCCAGTGAAGTCTTTGGCGCACTTAGTGACCGACTCGATACCCGAGCTCTTGCCGAAATCAACAGTTAGCGTGACGCCCGAACCAACGCATGGGCCGTCAATTGCTGAACTGGCGAATTCTGATTCTTGAGCCATTTCGTTAGTCGAACCGTTGGTGAAAAAAGAAAAAGCACCGATGATGGCGACGAGTGCAATGAGTCCGACAAGAACCGGACGAAGTGGAATTTGCTTCACTGCCAAAAGGCCTTTCTAACTGGCAAACTGCCCGTTCAGGCTAGCATCGGTGAACCGCGCTACCAGACCCGGCAAGAAACATTGGGTCAAAAAGCGTCGATTGCAATTTTTACGGCAAGGCCGACAATCAGCAGCCCACCGATCGACCCAATCCATGGCCTAACCCGATTGCTGGTGATCTGCCTCAGACCTAGGCCGGCAAGGGCGAGCCCCTGCTGCCAAATTACAGAACCGACAAAAACACCAATTGCGAAAATTAGTGCCCATTGCAGAAGTGAGGCTCCAATTGAAGTCGCAGCGTCGCCGGCACTACCAATCTTTAGCGAAGGTGCGATTGCCAAGAAATACAGCGCAGTTGGCGGGTTCAAAATGGTGGCGCCGGCAAATTTGGTGAAGGTGAGCCCACGACTGCCAGTGCTGGTTTGCGCGGCCAACGCATTTTCACCAGCCCCAAACAGACGAAGATTGCGAATCAGGGTTTGCAAACCCAAAACAAGCAAAATTGCAGCCCCACCAAGGCTTAGCCATAACCCAAAATCGCTAAGCAGATTCGCAATTATTTGGCCCAGTGCAAAAACGGTGAAGGCATAGCTGAAGTCGACGGTAGCCATGGCTAGCGCACCTATGGCGCCATGCCTTATTCCGCGCTCGATGGTGGTATTCATCAGCATGATGGCCATTGGGCCAACCGGAATTGCCAACGCTAATCCGGCAAAAAAACCAATCGCGAACAAATCAAGCATCATGTTTCATTTCAATTTCACAAGCCTCGGTTGCGCCAGGCAGTCGGTGGCGGTTGGCGGCAATAAGGCGATAGGCAAGTGCCGAAATCGGGCCGCCCGCTTCAATAAGCGCACCGAGCATTTTGTGCAGCGGATTTCTCTGCTGCTGCAAAATCCAGGCGGCGGCTCTGTGGCCGGCAAATTTACTCGATTGGCCAACCAGCCATATCGACTTCTCAAAGTCAGCTCGATTTAGGCCAAAAACATCTGTCGGCAACTTTTGAAACGGCTTGTAGGCCGGAAACCATGCCAGGCGATTGAGCCCGAATTGCAGACTTCGGTTGCAAAATGCGCAGTCCCCGTCATAAATCAGAACCGCCAGCTCGCGATCGCCTGCATCCAACATGTTTTTAGGCTACGCCAAACCTGCCTAAAACGAGCATCACGGGCTAGACTTAGAGCCGCAGGGGCCCAAAGTTGCAATTCTGCACCCCCGAGATTCAATTCGAAATATAAATCAGCGCAATAGCTCAAATTCGTTTGGGCTGCCGTGCGCGAAAACACAAGGATGTTCCCATGGCGCTAGCCAATAGAGATGACCTACGCAACGTTGCAATCGTTGCCCACGTAGACCACGGCAAGACCACTCTGGTCGATGCCATGCTTCGCCAGACTGGCTCATTCAGCGACCACGCCGCTGTGGGCGAGCGCGTCATGGACTCAGGTGACCTTGAGCGCGAAAAGGGAATCACCATCCTTGCCAAGAACACCGCTATTGCCTACAAGGGTGAGCACTCAGGCGGCAAAGAAATCACCATCAACGTGATTGACACCCCGGGCCACGCCGACTTCGGTGGCGAGGTTGAGCGCGGTCTGTCAATGGTTGACGGTGTTGTTCTTTTGGTCGACGCATCTGAAGGCCCACTGCCTCAGACCCGTTTCGTGCTTCGCAAGGCACTGGAGTCAAAGCTTCCGGTTATTTTGCTGGTCAACAAGACCGACCGCGGCGATGCACGCATCGACGAGGTTGTCGAAGAGACTCACGACCTACTTTTGGGTCTAGCTTCAGACCTTCACGACTCAGTGCCAGACCTAGACATCGACGGCATTCTTGAACTGCCAATCATTTATGCATCTGGTCGAGCCGGTGTTGCCAGCCTGACCAAGCCAGCCGACGGCACTTTGCCAGAAGGCAAAGACCTAGAGCCACTATTCGGCGCCATCATGAAATACATCCCGGCCCCGACCTTCGACGACGAAGCACCGCTTCAGGCGCACGTGACCAACCTCGACGCGTCACCATTCCTTGGTCGTCTAGCTTTGCTTCGCATCTTCAACGGCAAGCTAAAGAAGGGTCAGCAGGTTGCTTGGGTTCGCCAGGATGGCACCACTCAGAACGTAAAAATCACTGAGCTGCTAAAGACCAAGGCTCTTGAGCGATTCCCGACCGAAGAGGCAAACCCAGGCGACATCGTTGCCGTTGCCGGTATCGAAGACATCACCATTGGTGAGACTTTGGCTGACCCGAACGATGTTCGCCCGTTGCCAATGATCACTGTTGACGACCCTGCAATCTCGATGACCATCGGTATCAACACTTCGCCGATGGCCGGTCGCGTCAAGGGCGCAAAGGTCACCGCACGTTTGGTTAAAGACCGCCTAGACAAAGAGCTAATCGGTAACGTTTCGATTCGCGTTCTTCCTACCGAGCGTCCGGATGCCTGGGAAGTTCAGGGCCGTGGCGAGCTTGCACTGGCAATTCTGGTTGAGCAGATGCGTCGCGAGGGTTATGAGCTAACCGTCGGCAAGCCACAGGTAGTTATCAAGAAGATCGACGGCAAGACTCACGAGCCTTTCGAAGACCTAACCATCGACGTTCCAGACGAGTTCTTGGGTGCAATGACTCAGCTCCTTGCTTCTCGCAAGGGCCAGATGCTCAACATGACCTCAAACAACACCGGCTGGACCCGCATGGAATTCAAGGTTCCTAGCCGTGGCCTTATCGGTTTCCGCACAGAGTTCTTGACTTCAACCAAGGGCACCGGTATCGCTAACGCGATTTCAGCCGGATACGGCCCATGGGCTGGCGACATCCAGACCCGTCAGAACGGCTCAATGGTTGCTGACCGCGCTGGTTCAGTAACCCCGTTCGCGATGATTGGTCTTCAGGAGCGCGGCTCATTCTTCGTAGAGCCAACCTCAGAGGTTTATGCCGGAATGGTTGTTGGCGAGAACTCACGCGCTGATGACATGGAAGTCAACATCACCAAAGAGAAGAAGCTCACCAACATGCGTGCAGCTTCATCTGACGAGTTCCAGTCACTAACCCCACCGCGCAAGCTTTCACTAGAAGAGTGCCTCGAGTTCGCTCGCGAAGACGAGTGTGTTGAGGTCACCCCAGAAGCAACCCGCATTCGCAAGGTTGAGCTTGACCCGAACATTCGTGCTCGTCAAGCTTCAGCCCGCAAGCGCGCATCTGAATAAGGGCAGGCTCGCTTAGGTTCTGACCTAAAGTATTGCTATGGCTAAAGGAACGTTTGCACCAAAGCGACTTCTGATAGTTCACGCGCACCCAGACGACGAAAGTCTGTCGACCGGGCACATCATCGCTGACACCTTGAAGTCGGGGGCAGAGGTGTATCTGCTGACCCTGACTCGGGGCGAGCGTGGCAAGATCCGCCTCGAAGAGCTCAAGCCGCTCGAGGGTGATTTGCACGGTATGGCCGCGTTTAGAAGCCAAGAGCTTCGGGAGGCAATCAAAAATTATCCGGGCCTGAAGCATTCTTTTGCGGGCACTCGCGCCTATCTAGATAGCGGTGCTCGCCTAAATTCAATGGGCAAGTTGGCCAAGCCGCGCAATCTTGACAACCTAGCATTGGCGGCAACTTCACCATCGGTGATTGCTGAAGACATCATGGCTGTGATGCGCGAATTTAAGCCAGACACCGTGCTCACTTATAACCGCAAGGGTGGCAATAACCACCCAGATCACAAAGTGGCTCACGAAGCAACTGCCATGGCAGTTCGCAAGATTTCTCGCAAGGTTCGTCGCGCCCCAGAATTCTGGGTGATTGCCGGTCGAAACGAAAAATTCGATGTTGCCATTGGCGGCAAAGAGACTGCAGCCATTAAAAAGGCGGCTCTCGAAGCGCACGCAAGCCAGATCGATGCTCGCGAAAGCAGCTACAGCGTTAGCAACGGCGAAGTTCTGAAATACAACGAACCAGAGCACATTCGCCTGGCTTCTCCGAGCCCACTGGTGCACCTGCGACCTGCGTTCACTTTCCTCTGGGCCCTGCCACTCGGCGCCCTGCTGGGCCTTGCCGGCACGCTGCTGCACCAGGTAGAAGGCGATGGTTTTCCGCTCGGACTAGTTGTCGCAATGACCATGGTCGGCTCACTGGCGCTGGCTTTGCGACTGCTGCGCAGCAGCCGAGGCGCCCTCTATCTAATGGCAGCCAGCTTCGCTCTAACTGTTTTTCAGCTCGCTCAACGTCAGCCTGGTGGAGAAGTCCTAATTTTGGGAAATTCGGCCGGAAACATTTGGGCTTATGGCTCAATTGGGCTGTGTGCCTTGATAATTTTGTTTCCTAGTATTCATCCATCGTCATGGGGCAAAAGCGCCTCAGGGCACCGTTAGGAGTTCTCGTGACCTACGTAATCGCGCTTCCATGCGTTGACGTTAAAGACAAGGCCTGCATCGAAGAGTGCCCGGTTGACTGCATCTATGAAGGTGAGCGTTCGCTTTACATTCACCCGGATGAGTGTGTTGACTGTGGCGCCTGTGAGCCAGTTTGCCCGGTCGAGGCGATTTATTACGAAGACGACCTTCCATCTCAGTGGGCTGATTACTACAAGGCAAACGTTGAATTCTTTGATGACCTAGGTTCACCGGGCGGCGCTGCCAAGGTCGGCAAGATTGCCAAGGATCACGCGGTCATTTCTGCTCTGCCACCGCAGGGCGAGTAATCCCGATGTTCGATCGACTGCCCGAGTATCCGTGGGAATCACTGAAGCCATATGCGGCAAAGGCCGCTAAGCATGCCGGTGGGGCAGTAGACCTATCAGTTGGCTCACCGGTTGACCCAACCCCAGAGGTTATTCAGCAGGCACTAGTTGATTCATCTAACGCTCCGGGCTATCCAAGCACCGGCGGTTCTCCAGAATTCAAAGCCGCAGTGGTCGAGTGGTTTGCTCGTCGTCGCGCCGTTCCTGGCCTTTCGCCAGATCAGGTGATGCCGTCTATCGGCTCTAAAGAGCTAATCAGTTGGCTTCCTCTATTTATGGGCCTTGGCCCTGGCGATGCTGTGGTGCAACCAAAGGCCGCTTATACCGCCTATGAGGTCGGTGCGGCACTTTGCGGTGCTGAGCTGATTAGTGAAGACGACCCAGCAAAATGGCCGGCCAATGCCAAATTGATCTGGATCAACTCACCAGGAAACCCAGACGGTCGCGTTATGGACGTCGATGAGATGCGCACAGCTGTGGCAAAAGCTCGTGAGCTAGGCGCGCTTTTGGCTAGCGATGAGTGCTATGCCGAGCTCGGTTGGAACGAGTGGGACACCAAGGTTATTCCGAGCATTCTTGACCCGCGGGTTATCGAAGGTAATTTTGACGGCGTCATTGCTCTTTATTCGCTGAGCAAGCAGTCGAATATGGCTGGCTATCGTGCAGCTTTTGCTGTGGGCGCAGCTGACCTAATCAAGGGTTTGGTCAACTTGCGCATGCACTCTGGCCTAAACACTCCGGGGCCAGTTCAGCGAGCAATGGCTGTGGCGCTCGGTGACGAAGAACACGTGCGCGTTGAAAAAGAGATTTATCGCGAGCGTCGCACTGTGTTGCTTGACGCGATTCGCGACTATGGATTTGAGCTCGCCGAGAGTCAGGCCGGACTTTATCTTTGGGCGACCCTGAACGAAGACTGCTGGAAAACCGTTGATCGCATGGCCGAGCTCGGCATCGTTGTGGTTCCAGGCACCTTCTATGGCCCGAGCAACGATAAATACGTGCGTTTTTCAATCACAGCAACCGATGACAAAATTGCCGAAGGTGCACGCCGCTTGCGCGATGCCATAGGCTAAACCCACCGCAAAATAAAGCACTAGGAGCCTAGATGACCTCTAGCGACAACGTTTCACTGACCTATGGTGAAAACACTTTCGACCTACCAATCATCCAGAGTGTTGATGGGCCGTCATCGATTGACGTTTCGAAACTGACCGCACTAACCGGACTTACCGCTTATGACCAAGGTTTCGTTAATACCGCTTCGACGAAGTCAGCTATCACCTTCATCGATGGTGGCAACGGAGTGCTTCGTCACCGCGGTTATCCAATCGAGCAGCTTGCCGGCTCAAAGAGCTTTCTAGAGGTTGCCTACCTACTGATTTATTCAGAGCTACCAACCGCAGACGAGCTAAGTGCATTCGAAGACCGCATTCGCCGTCATACTTTGGTTCACGAAGACCTAAAGAACCTATTCACCGCGATGCCGCAGAGTGCTCACCCAATGGCCGTGCTTGCTGCCGGAACCACTGCACTTTCAACTTTCTATCCTGACTCCTTAGATCCACACGATCCTGAGCAAGTAGAACTGTCTACCATTCGCCTTTTGGCCAAGTTGCCAGTATTGGCTGCCTACGCTCACAAAAACAGCCTTGGCCAGGCACTGCTTTATCCAGACAACTCACTCTCATATGTCGAGAACTTCTTGCGCCTAACCTTTGGCAACGCTGCCGAGGCTTATGTGCAGAACCCAGTTGTCACCAAGGCGCTAGACACCCTGTTGGTGCTGCACGCAGACCACGAACAGAACTGTTCAACCTCAACCGTTCGCCTGGTTGGTTCGAGCCAGGCAAACCTGTTTGCCTCAATCTCATCGGGCATCAACGCCCTGTTTGGCCCGCTTCACGGTGGCGCCAACGAGGCTGTATTGCTAATGCTCAAAGAGATTCAAGAGTCAGGCATGTCGGTTCAAGAGTTCGTTCAAAAGGTCAAGAACAAAGAAGACGGCATCCGCCTAATGGGCTTCGGTCACCGTGTCTACAAGAGCCTTGACCCACGTGCGCGCATCGTCAAGGCAACCGCCGACAAGGTGCTCAGCGAGCTTGGCGTTAGCGACCCACTGCTAGACATCGCCAAAGAGCTAGAGGCCGCGGCGTTAGCCGATGACTACTTCATCGAGCGCAAGCTCTACCCGAACGTCGATTTCTACACCGGCGTTATCTATAAGGCATTGGGCTTCCCACCTCGCATGTTCACCGCACTGTTTGCTGTTGGTCGCTTGCCTGGATGGATCGCTCACTGGCGCGAAATGAACTTGGATCCGGCGACAAAGATTGGTCGCCCTCAGCAGATTTATGTTGGTGAACCAAAGCGAGACCTCAAGGGGTTCTTCGGATAACCCAAAAAAATCGCCCAGCCAATTGGCCGGGCGATTTTTATTTTCAGGCTTGTTAATAGCGAACTAATTGCGAACTAACCAGTAGACATTGGTGTCGCCATAGTTCTTCTCTTCATCAAGGGTTAGCTCTTTAGGAAGCCCAACTGCACCGGTGCGACTCGAGCGTTCCAGCATTATTACCGCATCCTTCGACAGGCGAGGCAGAAGGTCTACCAAGTTTTGTGCCACCTCGTCGTTGCTGATGTCATAAGGCGGGTCGATGAACACCAGGTCGTATTCGCCAGCATCACTAGCTAGAAAGTTGACCACTGATTTGTTGGCTACCTTGGTCATTTGGTCATAAAAGCCTTCTTTTTCAAGGGCCTTTTGAATCGTGCTTGAGTTTGCAACGCACACCGCGGCGGCTTTGCCGTCTCGCTCTACCATCATTGCCGACTTGGCTTCACGGCTGATTGCCTCGAGGGCGAGGGCTCCAGTTCCGGCATACAGATCTAGCACTCGAGCGCCAAAAATTAGGTCTCGTGCCGCCAGGCGATTAAAAATCGACTCGCGAATTCGGTCGCTGGTTGGTCTGGTTGATTTTGCTGGCGAGGCCAACTGCCGTGATCCGGCGATGCCGCCAATAATTCTTGTCATAACCCGCCAAGCCTAACCGTTGGCCGCCTAGCGAACAGCGAAGATAGTCACATGCTTTTGCCAACCCAACCGCTTGATCGCCTGCTCGGCGATCGCACGGCCAAAGCATTCGCGCGTCATTTGGGGCTCAAAACGGTTGCCGACCTGCTTCAGCATTTTCCTCGTCGCTATTCATCTCGAGGCGAACTGACCCCAATTAATCAGATTCCGTTGGGCGAATCGGTGACTGTGGTCGCCGACATCCTTGAAGTTCGTGAACGCCGGATGAAAGGCAAAAACGGCAGCATTCTCGAGGTCAAAATCACCGATGGCAACGGCTCAATGAGCCTGACCTTCTTCAATCAGGCTTGGCGCGCAAAAGAACTAAAACCGGGGCAGCGCGGTTTGTTTGCCGGAAAAATCGGCAGCTATCAAGGAAAGCTGCAGCTTGCGCACCCTGACTACGAATTGTTCCCCGAAGACATTTCAGCCGAAGACGCCAAGCGCTGGGCCGACCTACCGATTCCGATTTATCCGGCTGCATCGAGCGTCACTACCTGGGCGGTGGCTAGGGCTATGGCTGTGGTGTTAGACACACTTGGTGAGATAGCCGATGAGTTGCCTGCTGAGGTGATCAAGGCGAATCGCCTGATGCCGCTAGCTGAAGCGATTGAAAAAATTCACAGACCGCAGCAGCATGCCGATTGGCACGCAGCTCGCGAGACTCTCAAATATCACGAAGCGTTTGTGCTGCAGGCAACGCTGGTCAAACGCAGGCTCGAAAACCAGCACACCGCAGCGACTGCCAGAGTCGCCAAGAACGGCGAATTGCTAAGCAAATTTGATGCCGGCCTGCCGTTTAAGTTGACCAAGGGTCAAGTCGAGATCGGCCAGCAAATTGCTCAAGATCTAGCCACAGCACACCCGATGAATCGTTTGCTGCAGGGTGAGGTTGGTTCTGGCAAGACGTTGGTGGCATTGCGAGCCATGATGTTGGTCGCTGACGCTGGCGGGCAATCAGCGCTGCTTGCGCCAACCGAGGTGCTGGCTTCACAGCACTACAAATCAATCGAGAAAACCCTGACGCAAACCCTGGGGCCAGACGCTGCAAAATCAGTTGGCTTGACTTTGCTAACCGGCCAGATGCCAGCCGCAGATCGCAAGCGCGCCCTGCTAGCAATCGTGAGCGGCAAGGCTCAAATCGTGGTCGGCACTCACGCACTTATTGCTGATCGAGTTGAATTCATGGATCTTGGCCTCGTCGTGATAGACGAGCAGCATCGCTTCGGTGTTGAACAACGCGAGGCACTTCGCCAAAAAGGCAAGTTGCCACCGCACGTCCTAACTATGACCGCGACACCGATTCCGCGAACCTTGGCGGTGACTGTTTTTGGCGATCTCGACATCTCGACCTTGACCGAGCTACCGGCCGGCCGCCAACCAATTAGTTCGCATGTGGTTCAGCTGTCCCAGGGGGCTCTGGTGGCGCGCACCTGGCAGCGAATTGCCGAAGAGGTGAGTCAGGGTCGCCAGGCCTTTGTGGTCTGTTCTCGCATCGATGAAGACGACCCAGGTGTCGACCTAATCGAAACCGGAGGAGTGGCCGAGGAGTCACCGGAGTTTCTTGACGGCACCGACGAGATGGCTGCGGAATTCACTAAAAAGCTAAAGCCAAACCTCGCATCCGTGGTTTCAATGACTCAGGCGCTTCGTGAAATTCCCGCCCTTAAGGGGCTAGGTATTGAAATGCTTCACGGCCGCATGACCACTGAGCAAAAGGCTGAGGTGATGGGCCGATTTGCGGCCGGCGAGCTCGACATCCTGGTTTCAACCACTGTGATTGAGGTTGGCGTTGACGTGCCAAACGCCACGGTAATGGTGATTCTTGATGCCGATCGTTTTGGCATTAGCCAGTTGCACCAGCTGCGCGGCCGAGTTGGTCGTGGTCAGCATGCTGGCCTTTGCCTTTTGCTCACCGCCGCCGAAGACGGCAGCCTGGCGCTCGAGCGAGTGAATGCTGTCGCCAACAACACGGATGGCTTCGCCCTCAGTGAGATCGACCTTGAGCTTCGTCGCGAAGGTGACGTCTTGGGTGCCACTCAATCGGGTGGTCGCTCGAGCCTCAAGCTTCTTCGAGTAATTGGCGACGCCAAAATGATTCAGGCGGCTCGCGTCGAGGCTGAAAACCTGCTTGCCGATGACCCCACGCTTGAAAAGCACGCGGTGCTCGCCGAGGTGCTAGTGCGGATCGATCAGCGAGCTCAAGAAAATCTCGCCAAGGCATAATCGGCAAACCAGCGGTAACCTAGTCGCATGGCAAGCATTGCGGTTTATCCGGGTTCATTTGACCCAATCACACTCGGCCACCTAGATATTGCGGTTCGAGCAGCCAAACTTTTTCAAGAGGTTCACATCGTTGTGGTGCACAACCCAGCAAAGCAACCTCGATTCACCAGTGAAGAGCGCGTTCAACTGATTCGCGCAAGTCTGCTCGAGTCAGGTGCTCACGAAATCAAGAATTCAAAAATTGTGGTCGACACTCTAGACAGCGGTCTTTTGGTTGACTATTGCCGCATGGTTGGGGCCAAGGCTCTGGTCAAGGGTATTCGCACCAATGTCGATGTTGACTACGAACTTCCGATGGCGCAGGTTAACCGCGACCTATCAGGCGTCGAAACTGTATTTATTCCAGCTGATCCAGCGCACGGTCACATTTCAAGTTCACTGGTTCGCCAGGTGGCTGATCTAAGGGGATCGGTGGCTAAGTATGTTTCGCCGCCAGTTGCCAAGGCGCTCGAACTAAGCGCCCTAAACCGAAAGGCACAGTCTTGAGCAGAACTCAAAACCCATACCTGATCAATGTGCATGACCTCATGCACAAGCCCGGCACAATGCGCCGCTTCGACGAAGACATCGTTGCGCCCGAGGCTTTTGGCAACGAAGATTGCGGTGTTCCGGCCGGAACCACTCTTGAACTAGAGTCACGTATCGAGTCAGTTCATGAGGGAATTTTGGTCACCGGAACCGCATTTGCCGATGGCTCAGCGGTCTGCAGTCGCTGCCTCGATCCACTTTCTCTGGATGTCGAGGTAGATTTTCAGGAGCTTTTCGCCTATTCTGTAGACAACGAAGATGATTTCGCCGTCAATGACGAGCAAATTAATCTTGAGCAAGTCATCCGTGACGCGGTAGTATTAAGCCTTCCGTTCCAACCAGTTTGTAGCAAAGACTGTCTAGGTCTATGCCCAGACTGCGGTGTCAAGATGGCTGAAAACCCGCAACATCAGCACGATGCGCCAATTGATTCACGGTGGAACGCGCTAGCTAGCTTTAAGGAAGATTGAAATGCCAGTACCTAAAAGACGCCTCTCACGAGCACGCACTCACGCACGTCGTTCGCAGTGGAAGGCCGCTGAGGTCGCTCTAGTAAAGACTGTTGAAAACGGCAAGACCGTTTACAGCCTTCCTCACCGCGCCAAGTTGGTTGAAGACTCAGCCGGCAACGCACTGTTCCTTGAGTACAAGGGCCGCAAGGTCGCTGACGCGTAATAACGCGTTTTCTCGACTAAGCAATGAAGCTAAACGCACTTATCACTCGCCTCGGCGTTGAGATTGAGCCAAAGCTTCTAGAACAAGCACTTACACACCGCTCGTATGCATACGAGAATGGTCGACTACCCAACAACGAACGCCTAGAGTTTCTCGGCGACGCGGTGTTGGGTTTTGTCGTTACCGCTCACATTCACGCAACCCTAAAGCGCCTGCCCGAAGGCGAGCTAACCAAAGTAAAGAACGCGGTAGTTTCAGCTCGAGCGCTTGCTGTTGCGGCAAACGAACTCGGTCTAGGCGAATACCTGCGACTTGGTCGCGGTGAGATTCAGACCGGCGGCCACGCGAAAACCAATCTTCTAGCTGATGCCTTCGAGGCAATCTTGGGCGCCGCCTTTGTTTCTAGCGGACTCGAGGCAGCTCAGGCAATCATCGAAAAATTCGTTTATCCGATGCTTGAGAACCCAGATGAGCTTCGCAAAAACTCTGACCCTAAAACCACGCTTCAGGAGCGCTCACAGGCTCTCGGCACGGGCGCGCCTAGCTATCAGACCAGCCACACCGGCCCTGACCACGAGCGCACTTTTTTTGCCAAAGTTTTGATCGACGACAAGATTCTTGGCGAGGGCGAAGGTCGCAGCAAAAAGCTGGCCGAGACTAACGCCGCAATCGTTGCGTTGGCAAAGTTGGTCGACGCCAAGCCAGCTACTAAAAAGGCGCTATAAATGCCTGAGCTTCCCGAAGTCGAAACGGTTCGGGCTGGCCTAGCTCCGGCACTGACCGGTGCAACCATCCGTTCGATTCAAATCCATGACGCCAGGTCGCTAAAGCGGCATCCGGGTTCAGTCGAGAACTTTGTTTACATGCTCACCGATGCCCGCATTGCCGGAGTTGCTCGAAGGGGCAAATTTTTGTGGATGCCGCTGAATCTGGCCGGCGATAAATCTAAGCCGGGCGAGCGGCTGGCACTGGTCGGGCACCTTGGCATGAGTGGGCAGATGTTGCTTCGTGAACCCGGCGCTGAACCAGACAAACTCACTCGCGTTTCATTTTTGGCCGAGCAGGCCGACGGCACAACTGTTGAATTTCGTTTTGTTGATCAACGTATTTTTGGCTCGCTGGCAATCGATGAATTAGTTGAAGTCGCCGATGGTGCTGAGGCTGGCTTTAGTGCGGGTGTCGCAGCGGGGCAGTGGTGGCAGAAGCTGATTCCCAAGTCTGCAGCGCACATCTCGAGAGATCCGCTCGATGAGGCTTTTGATCAGGGCGCCGTAATTGCCAAATTTGCCAAGAAGAACTCGGGCATCAAGCGCGTATTGCTCGATCAGGGCACGTTGAGCGGAGTTGGCAACATCTATGCCGACGAAGCTCTTTGGCAATCAAAACTTCACTATGACCAGCCAGCAAATTCACTCAGCAAAACCAAAGCCCATGAGCTGCTAAAGAGCGTAAAAGAAATCTTGGCAAAGGCAGTTGCCGAGGGCGGCACAAGCTTTGACGAGCAATACAAAAACGTAAACGGCGAGAGTGGATATTTCGCTGTTTCTTTGAACGCCTATGGCATGACCGGGCTGCCTTGCAAGCGATGTGGCGCACCGATTGCGCGAGAAGCATGGATGAACCGTGGCTCGCATTTTTGCCCACGGTGCCAAAGGCTCAAGGCGTAATTTTCAGTGCCCAAAATGGGGTATTTTTGAGGTTTGCGAACTGTTCGCATTTTTTCATCTAGGTCATGAGGGGCGGTAGGCAATTTGTATTTAAAAAGCTTGACCCTCAAGGGCTTTAAATCTTTCGCGCAACCGACCACTTTTGCTTTTGAACCAGGCGTCACGGCCGTGGTTGGTCCAAACGGTTCGGGCAAGTCAAATGTTGTCGATGCACTTGCCTGGGTAATGGGTGAACAGGGTGCAAAGACCCTTCGCGGCGGCAAGATGGAAGACGTTATTTTTGCCGGCACCTCGACAAAGGGCCCACTGGGTCGCGCCGAGGTGATCCTGACCATTGACAACTCGGATGGCGCACTGCCGATTGACTACACCGAAGTCACTATTAGCCGAACCCTCTTCAGGAACGGCGGCAGTGAATATGCCATCAATGGCGAAGCTGTTCGATTGCTAGATGTTCAAGAGTTGCTTTCTGACTCAGGCCTTGGTCGCGAGATGCACGTCATTGTGGGCCAGGGGCAGCTAGACAGCGTTTTGAAGGCAACTCCTGAAGAGCGTCGCGGCTTCATTGAAGAAGCTGCCGGAATTTTGAAGCACCGCCGCCGCAAAGAGAAGACCGAGCGCAAGCTCGAGGCAATGCAGGCCAACCTGACTCGCTTGAATGACCTTGCCGGCGAAGTTCGTCGCCAACTCAAGCCTCTTGGTCAGCAGGCAGAGGTTGCCCGCGAGGCTCAGGGAATTGCGGCAAGCGTGCGCGACGCCAAAGCACGTTTGCTTGCTGCCGACATCACTGAACTGCACGCGGCACTTGAGGTGTCGGGCAAGGGTGAGACCGAGCGTCGTGCCGAAAAGGCACTGCTAAACCAGGTTCTTCACGAGAACACCAACCGACTTTCACAACTTGAGGCTGCTCAGGTTTCAACTGACTTGGATAAAGCCAGAAACCTTGCCTATCAATTCGATTCGCTCGCTGAGCGCCTTCGATCGCTTCTAACCGTTGCCAATCAAAAAGTCGCGATGCTTGAGAATCAGAGCGAGATTTCAGGTGCTGTGGTTGATCCGGTTTCAATCGAGCAAGAGGCTAATGCAGCAGATGCGGCCGTTGTCGAAAATGACGCTCAGGTTGAGGCTCTAAAGGTTGCGCTTCAGCAAGCTGAGGCAGCGCGCAACGATGCTCGTGACGAGCTCGAAAAGTTTGACAACCAGGTGGCCGAAGCAAACTCGCTGATTTCAAAGTTTGATCTTGAGAAATCTAAATTGGCTAACGATGCGGCTGTTGCCGAATCAAAGCTGGCTTCATTGCGCGACGAGATTGTTCGTCACGAGGCTGCGCTCGCCGAAGCGCGAGACCGTAAGTCTGATCGTCAATCTGAATACCAGGCAGCCGAGCAACAGCTTGACGTTGATTCAGGATCAAAGTCAGGCGACTCTGGCCTTGAGGCAAGCTATGAAGCCGCTCAGCGAGCGGTCGCCGATGCTGCCGGCTTAATCGAAACTTTGCGCGACAAGATTCACCAGGCTGAGCGCGAGCGCGACTCACTCTCAGCGAAGCGTTCAGCTTTGAACCTAACCTTGGATCAAAAAGATGGAACCACTGAGCTGACCTCTGCTGGGCTGCGCGGTATCCGTGGTTTGGTCGCCAGCCACATGAAAATTTCTGTGGGATTCGAGGCTGCAATTGCTGCCGCTCTCGGGCCGCTTGCAGATGCGCTTGTCGCCGATTCTCGCGATGAAGGCTTGGCTGCAATCGAGCACCTAAAGAGCAACGATGGCGGTCGCGTTGAGTTGATCATTGCTGACGTTGACGCTAAGGCTAAGCCGAGTTCACTTGCCAAAATTGATGGCGCACGATCAGCGGCCGATGTCGTTGAAGCCCCTTCAGGCATCTTGTCGTTGCTGGCCAACGTCGTGATTGTTGATGACATTAAGGCAGCCAAGGCGCTTTATAAGGCAGACAAATCTGCAATCTCACTAACTTTGATCACCCTTGACGGCGACGTTTTGACCGAATCGGTTATTCGCGGCGGTTCTTCTAGCAAGCCTTCTAAGCTGCAGTTGGTTGCCGAGCGAGATGCTGCTGAGGCCAGACTTTCAAAGGTCAATGCCGAGATTGATACCGCTCGCGCCGAGCTAGCTCAGGCACGCTCGACCGAAGAGGCTGCAAAAGAATCAGCCAAAGCGGCTCTTTCGGCCCTAAATCAGCACGATGCCCAACTTGCTGCGAATGCCGAAAAGCTTGGTCGTTTGCGCGTGCAGGTTGAAGCCAGCGCTGCCGAAGTTGAGCGCCTTGCGCAGGCAGCTGAAACTGCAAAGTCATCAATCTCAAACGCCGAACAGGCACTAGCCGATGCCGTTCGCGCGCATGATGAATTTGCCGCGCAAGAGCGACCAGAGCTCGACCTTTCTAACCGCCAGACTCTGGTTCAGAACCTTGAGCAAGAGCGCCAGCGCGAACTAGAGGTGCGCGTTGACCTCGGTGCCGCGCTCGAGCGTCTGAGGGTTGAGCGCGAACGTGTGAAGGTCTTGCGCGCGCAGGTTTCAGAAGCTCAGGTTGCACTCGAGAGAGCAAAGGCTGCGGCTGAAAAGCAGCGAGTTCAACTTGAGTCGGCAAACCGAGTTTTGACTGTCTTGCCAACCGTGATGCAGGCAGTTGCCGAGAGCGGTTCGCAGGCCAAGGTCAAGCTTCATGAACTTGAAGCTGAGCGAAACAACCACAACCAAGAGTTGGTGCGCTTGCGTGGCGAGACTGCCGAAATTCAGATGAAGCTGAGCACTTTGACTCAGAGCGTTCATGACATCGAGCTGCAGAACCACGAAAAGCGTCTCAACCTTGCCAACCTGGTCTCAAAAGCCAATGATGAGCTAGGCCTTGAAGAATCGGTCCTGCTAGCTGAATACGCACCGACAGACGAATTCGATCGCGAGAGCCTTACCAAGCAGCTGCGCGAGGGCGAGCGACTTTACGAGCGCCTTGGCAAGGTTAACCCGCTGGCTCTTGAAGAATTTGCGGCTCTCGAGCAGCGCCACAAATTCTTGACTGACCAACTTGCCGACCTAACCCAAACTCGTAAAGACCTTATCCAGATCATTGAAGACCTGGATGTCAAGATGCAGGGTATTTTTGCCGACGCATTTGAAGACACTCGTCGGGCATTTGAAAAGGTTTTCCCAGTGCTGTTCCCTGGTGGAACCGGCTCGATTTTCTTGACCGACCCAGACAATCTGCTGACCACCGGCCTAGAGGTCAATGTCAAGCCAGCCGGAAAGCGCATTGAGCGCCTGTCGTTGCTGTCGGGTGGTGAGCGTTCGTTAGCCGCAGTGGCACTGCTAATTGCGATTTTCAAGGCGCGTCCATCACCGTTCTATGTCATGGATGAGGTTGAGGCCGCTCTTGACGATGCCAACCTCGGTCGTTTGCTGCAGATTTTTGAAGACCTGCGCAGCAACTCGCAGCTGATCATCATCACCCACCAGAAGCGCACTATGGAAATTGCCGACGCGCTCTATGGAGTTTCTATGCGCCAGGACGGCGTATCGGCTGTGGTCGGTCAGCGATTGCTTGAGAAGAGCTAAGCGTGGCGTTTTTATTTTGGAAAAAGAAGAAGCCGGCAGACGCTGCGGTTTCGACCGCTGAGGTCGAATCTGCAGAGCCAGAAGTAATCGAGGCGACGGCAGTAGCAGCTGAGCCAGAAATCGCTGAAGCTCCATCTGAAGTTGAAGTTGCTATCCACGAGACTGAGGTTATTGAAGAACCCGAAGTCGTTGAGGTTGTTGCTGTTCAACTAGACGAAGCTACTGATGTTGTTGCGCAGCCAGAGCCAGAGCCAGAGCCAGAGCCAGAGCTCGTTGCGGTCGAACTTCCGAAGCGCAGTGCGCGCAAGGGCATCCGCAGCCTGTTTAGTCGAATCAAGTTCGACCCAACTGATCTCGATGCACTCGAAGACGTGTTGTTGACCGCCGATTTCGGCATCGATGCGTCGGCGCAAATTGTCGACCAGGTCAAAGCAACCGCCAAGCAAACCGGTGCTCAGACCGAAGCCGAACTGAAGCAAATTTTGGCTGGCGTAATTGCCTCAAACCTTGAACGTGAAGACAAGGCGCTGAACCTAAGCGACGGCAAGCTTCCATACGTGTTCTTGGTTGTTGGTGTGAATGGTGTTGGCAAAACCACCACCATCGGAAAACTTGCCAACTGGCTGCGAGAAGGAGAGTGGGACGTCGTAATCGGTGCCGCTGACACCTTTAGAGCAGCAGCGGTAGACCAAATTGCTACTTGGGCAGACCGAGCCGGCGCCAAGCTGGTTAGGCCAAAAATCGAGGGTCAAGACCCAGCTTCGGTTGCGTTTGAGGCCACTGAAACCGCGGTCAGAGATGACGCAGACATTCTGATCATTGATACCGCCGGTCGCCTGCAGAACAAGGCCGACCTGATGCAAGAGCTCGACAAAATCAGACGCGTTGTTGAAAAGACCGCTCAAATCAGCGAGGTGCTTTTAGTGCTCGATGCAACCACAGGTCAAAACGGATTGACCCAAGCGAAAGCTTTCGCCGAGGTTGCCAACGTCACCGGAGTGGTGCTCACCAAGCTTGACGGAACTGCTCGTGGTGGAATCGTCTACTCAATCCAGCGCGAGCTGAACATCCCAGTTAAATTGGTTGGCGTTGGTGAAGGTATTGATGACTTTGCCTTCTTTGATGCCACAGAATTCGCCGCCGGCCTAGTTAGTTAGAATCAAGCCCAATGTTCGGAAATCTTTCAGATCGCTTAGTCGATACTTTCAAAAACCTACGCAGCAAGGGCAAGCTAAGCGCGGCCGACATTGATGCCACCCTTCGCGAAATTCGACGTGCGTTGCTTGAGGCAGACGTTGCTCTAGATGTGGTCAAGGCCTTCACTGGTGCGGTTCGCGACCGTGCAATGGGCGACGAAGTTTCAAAGGCGCTAAACCCCGCTCAGCAAATCGTTCAAATTGTGAACGAAGAGCTAATCGCGATTCTGGGTGGCGAACAGCGCAAATTGAATTTTGCCAAGAAGCCACCGACCGTGATTATGCTCGCGGGTCTTCAGGGTTCCGGAAAAACCACTCTGGCCGGAAAGCTTGCCAAGTGGCTCAAGGACCAGAACCAAACTCCGCTTTTGGTGGCGGCCGACCTTCAGCGACCTAATGCGGTCAATCAGCTTCAGGTAGTTGGTGAACGTGCGGGTGTGCAGGTGTTTGCGCCTGAACCAGGAAACGGTGTCGGCAACCCAGTCAAGGTTGCGAAAGACGCAATCAAGCATGCCGAAAAGGCGCAGTTCAGCGTGGTTATCGTTGACACCGCCGGTCGTCTGGGCATCGACGAAGAGTTGATGAAGCAGGCTAGCGATATTCGCGATGCGGTCAACCCTGACGAAGTTTTGTTTGTCATTGACTCGATGATTGGTCAAGACGCGGTCAACGTAGCCAAGGCATTCGAAGACGGCGTTGGCATCACCGGTGTCGTGCTCACCAAGCTGGATGGCGATGCTCGCGGAGGTGCTGCGCTTTCGGTTGCTTCGGTCACCGGCAAGCCAATTATTTTCTCGTCTACCGGCGAGGCGCTAGATGCTTTTGAGCCGTTTTATCCAGACCGCATGGCGAGCAGAATTCTTGATATGGGTGACGTTCTCACCCTCATTGAGCAGACCCAGCGCGCTTTTGACCAAGAAGAAGCCAAGAAGCTTGCCGACAAACTGGCCAGCGAGACTTTCACTCTCGAAGATTTTCTTGAGCAGATGCAGCAGCTTCGCAAAATGGGCTCGATGAAAAGCCTGTTGGCAATGATGCCGGGTGCCGGTCAGATGCGTCAGCAGCTTGAAAACTTCGATGAGCGAGAGATCGACCGCACCGAAGCAATTATCCGAAGCATGACTCCAGCCGAGCGTCGTCAGCCAAAAATCCTGAACGGATCACGTCGCATGCGTATCGCTAAGGGTTCGGGCATGACCGTCACCGACGTAAATTCACTGGTGAACCGCTTTGAGCAAGCTGCCAAGATGATGAAGACCGTTGCCAAGGGCGGCGTCCCACAGATGCCGGGTATGCAGGGCATGCCGGGCATGGGCGGAGGCTACATCGGTGGTGGCAAAAAGAAAGACAAGGGCAAAAAAGGCTCGAAGTCTGGAAACCCAGCTAAGCGCGCTGCCGAGGATGCCGCTCGTGCAGGCGGGCAGAAGCCAGGATCGCCCTCGGGCGGCGGCTCGGCTTTCGGAATTTAGCTAGAACAACTAGCGATTTCGGCTTTCTTCTGGCAGAATAGAGCGGTTGCCGTCTGCTCGACCCTCTAACCGAGCAACAGCGGCAAACCCTAGAGCTTTTTCTTCCGAGTGTGCCCCCACGCTCACGGATGAATGTTCGCCCCAATTTCAATTAATCAGGAGCATTGTGGCTGTAAAAATCCGCCTAAAGCGTCACGGAAAAATCCGTGCACCTCACTACCGCATCGTCGTAGCTGACTCACGTACTCACCGCGACGGTCGTGTAATCGAAGAGATCGGTCGTTACATTCCGACCGAGAACCCTTCATTCATCGAAGTTAACTCAGAGCGCGCTCAGTACTGGCTAGGCGTTGGCGCACAGCCAACCGAGCAGGTTCTAGCAATCCTGAAGCTAACTGGTGACTTCCAGGCTTCAAAGGGTGACAAGAACGCAAAGAACATCGTTCAGACCAAGGCTCCAAAGGCCGAGTTCGTTGTTGACTCAAACAAGAAGGCTGTACTTCTTCCAAAGGAAGAGCTAAAGAAGAAGGCTGCACCAGTTGCTGAAGAAGCACCTGCAGCTGACGAGTCAGTCGTCGAGGCAACCGAAGC
>JACCDM010430020.1_pt1 | contig 22629 bp, 23 predicted proteins | sample 7445851 | NCBI WGS metagenome assembly JACCDM01 (sample SAMN15323438, study PRJNA562643) | freshwater metagenome | isolation source: river surface water | place: USA:Blue River Watershed | collected 2017-08-16
GTGGCAATCTATGTCTTTGTGCGACGGCCGCAACAGCCACTTGCAACTTGTTGATTTATATGGGTTGAGCCTGGAGAACGCTCGCGAGGCCAGAGGAGAAAAACAGAGATATCTGCTGCTTTTTTAGGCAAAACACCGGGATTTTCGGTGCCCAGCGCTCGCCAGCCAACGCACGTAAGTGGTTGTCTCCATTGGGAAAAGTCAAAAAAAATCCCAACCGGATAAGGGTTGGGATTGGGGGGATATGGTGGTGCAGAGGCGACTGGTTTCGAACCAACTCTCTCAACACCTGGGTACTGTTTGGGGCCATTGAGTAAGGTTTCGGGTGATTGTCCACTTTTCCATAGCCCCGCGCACGCGGAGTTGGCTTCTTCACCAAACAGCGCGTGAATGTGTCACTCCACCCCACAGGACTGACCGCATGCCAAAAAAGATTCCACCCCAACACGAATTCACACGATCGTATGAGCGATTGTTCCGTGGCTGCGCTACGCTTCACCGATGGACACTTTGATTCCCGCCTTCCTGCGCCGCCAGCGCAACCAGCGTCGTCTGACGCTGGAGATGTTGTCTGCCAAGGTGGGCATGTCGCCGCAGCATTTGTCGGCGATTGAAAGTGGCAAGCGCGATCCGCGTTTGTCGTCCATCGAGCGCATGGCGGAGGCGATGGGGATGACGGTGTTGATCGTGCCGGACGCGATGGCACCGGATCTGCGCCGCTATGTCGCCAACAACGGTCGCATCTATACCGCCCACACCGGCCAGGCCGCTGCCACGCCCAACCACCCCGAATCTTCCAAGCCCGACTATGCCCAAGAAAAAACCTGACCCGGCCCCCACTCAGCCCTCAGCCCCAAGCCCTGAGTCCTCTGCCCTGTCCTTCACCATCGAAACCTTCGATGACCCCGAAACCGGCCAACCCACCCAGTACGGCCGTTTCAGCCGCAACTGGCAGGACGAAGATGCCCTGGATGTGTTGATCGACAAGCTGGAGGCCGGCCAACTCAGCCACAAGCAGGCGCTGATGCAAGCGCGCAAGCTGGAAGCCACCACGCCCTATAACCTGGAAAGTCAGAACTTCATTGCCAACCGGCTGTGGGCACTGGGCCTGCAGGATGAAGCCACCGAGGTGTATGAACGGGCCTACAAGCAGGCGCTGGCCCACATCCCCAAAGGCTTCAAAGGCCAGATCACCTGGGGTGAGGTTGACAACCGGCCCTTCCTGCGCCTGGCGCACGGCACCCTGCTGGGCTTGATGCGCCGGCGGGACAAAGCCAAAGGGGGCGAAGCCGCCATGGCGCTGACCAAGCAGATGCTGGCCTGGTGCCCCATGGACAACATCGGCGTGCGCTTTATGTTGGGTGATATCGCCTTGCTCCAGGGCGACCACGCAGCCGCCATGAAGGAATATCTGAAAGGCGCGCCCAATTCACCCGCGCACTGGTACCAAGCCGCGCTGATTGCGTTTCGGGAGGGGAGCTATGTGGCGGCCTGCACCTACCTGCGGCAGGGCATTGCCGGAAACCCCTACATTGCGGAGGGGTTGACCGGGCGCACGGTGTTGTCAGAACACCTGTACTGGCACGCCAGCAATGTGCACGGTCCAGATTGGGCGGTTGACTATCTCGACTCCGCACCTTGTGACTGGACACAGGAGGAGATCGACTTTGTCGACTGGGTGTTCAATGCATCACCCGTGCTGAAGGAGCGCGCCGAGATGATGGCGCTGCATGAGAGGATGACCTACGAGCGAGGCCCTGAAAATCGCGCACCCTACGCACAGCGGTCATTGGATTTTATTGACCGCATCACAGACACGCTGTCCAAGAAGTTGGTGCGAAAGGTCAAGAACCGCTGGGGCGATGAGATCTGGCCGTGGGATCGAGAGGGTTTCCGTCGACCGACGACATCACCACAAGGCGCAAAACCTCAGCAATAACCATCCGGGTTCATCGACTTCCGGCACCAGGCGTCGCGCATCATTTCATCCAAGCCGCGCCGGGCTCTCCAGCCCAATTCGCGTTCGGCCTTGGCCGGGTCGGCGTAGCAGGTGGCAATGTCGCCGGGGCGGTACGGTAGGACACGTTAGGGTAGCCGTGCGCAGGCCAATCGATTTAAGAAAAGGCCACAATCCCCATCATGCGGCACGGCCTAGGACGCCGCGCGCGCATCGTCCGCTGCCTTGGCGATCAATTGAGCCGCTGCCAGCCCAGTCTGCTCGCGCGTGTAGCGGGAGGCGACGACACGGCAACGGACTGACAACTCGTCGATGCGGGCTGGCTCGGCTTTTAGCGCCAGGATCGTAGACACTATTGCATCGACATCGCCGGACTTGTGGACCAGCCCGCAGCCGTGCTTAGCGACAAAGTCGCCCGCCTCGCAGGGCGGGGTGATGATGCTCGGGATGCCAAGGCCCAGGTACTCCCAAACCTTGACTGGAAAGGCATCCTTGGAAATGTCGTCGTCGAGCCGAAGGCACAGGCCTAGGTGGCAGCGTTCGACCGTCTTAATGGTGTCGTCGAACGGTAGGCGGCCAAGGAAGCGCACGTTTGCCAGCGTTGTCTTCTTGAGCGGCTCTTCCTTGCGGCCATAGCCGATCACAACGACGTCAACATCATGAGGCAGCAGCCGCTCGGCGACCTTCAGTAGCGTCTCCACGTCCTGGAAAAAACCCAACACGCCGTGAAAGCAGACCGTGAATCGTTCATGCTTGACGGGCCTGCGGTTCATCAACTCCATGGGGAAACCGTTGTAAACGCACTTGACATTGGCCTCTGGGGCCTCTTGGCACACTTCCCTTGCCAGCCCTTCAGTCGCTGCAATAACAAGTCGTGCGCCTCTGTATAGATTGCGAGACCGCTTGGCAAAGAAACGGTACAGTAGGGATTCGCGATGAATTAGTTCAGCTTCGGCATAGACCTGCGGGTAGATATCTCGCATTTCCAGAACGTACGGAATACGGCGCAGGCGAGCCACTGCGGCCATGACCAGCGCTGCGATGTAGCCGGGCGACGAGATGACCGCGAGATCTGGCCGTGAGGGCTTTGCGAAAAGGAACCGCGCCGCGACCCAGCCCATATGCAGTTCACCCAGCAGGCGCCGTTTCAGCGATAGCGAGTTCTCCACTTCAGGCGTGCCAAGCGTCAGAACCTGTACGCCGTCGATAGGCAGGGGAGACGGAATGGACGTGTAGACGGTGATCTTCGCGCCGCGCACCTCGAGCAACGTTGACAGCCCCTTCAGAATGGACATGCCACGAAGTGCAGCAGCGCCAGAATAGGGCGGCATGTGCTGAAAAAATGCAGCGATCTTTAGCTTCATTAACTTTTTAATTTAGTAAGATAATTGGATTTCGCGGGTCATTGCATAGCCTCTACGTTATTCAACGGACAGCCGAAGCACGTTCATAGAAAGCACCTTCTTGTAACCGTGGCAAAATTTTGATACGGGACAAAGTCCGCAGGCACAGCCAGCTAAATGCTAGCGAACCAATCACCAACGGGTGAATGAGTTGCATGACACCTGCGCTATTCATCCAAGACAAATAGACCATCACAGCATAGACACTGGTGATTGCAGCGCTAGCGAACTGACCATTGTTTAACTGCAGCACCATCCGCGCCCAAAGAAAGTACCCGAAATAAACAGTGATCCATCCAAACACGGGCAGAAAAATTGCACCACCGGCAATCAGTGCTTCAACAAAAACGTTTGGAGTTACATTCCATGCACCGCTTACGACGGCATCGATGTTATCGGGGTATAGCCAGGCGGTTACCGAGTGCGAAAAGATATATTTATGAATTTCATTTGGTGAAACAAAGTTTGCCAAAACGCTCTTGCCAAATACCTCAAGTAATGTGTAATGGTATTCAATTGTTGGCAGGTTATTTATATAAGATAATCCCACATGGAAAGGCGCCTCCGCAGTTAGAATGAATGCACGACGCGCAAGATAATTGACGATGGTTATAAAATCGCCATCAAGAAACGAATCGAAAAGCCACGCGGTAGCAATCAAAGATGAGAATGTGATTCCCGCAATAAACAACATCCTAAATAATGAAAGCTTATCACCATAGATAATAGCCAATCCAGGCAACACAAGAATTAAGACCGCTGACTTTCCGCCCATAGATAAGCCGACAATTACGGTCATTAAGAAGGCCAACCACCACTGACTACGTGATACAAGATACATCCGTCGCTTTGCGGAGATGTAGGCGAATGAAGAAGGGAGTAAGTATTTCGCAATGATGGCATATACAAATCCCGATTGACGAATATCCTCCTTGGTTGCGTCGCCGAGTAGCACTTTCAGACCATCAAAGCCAAGTAAAACAATTACAAGAATTAAAAAAACTAGCAACAAAGTCAAAAACTCTGAGCGAGATCGACCAAAATATTTGGCGCTAATTTTGAACCGAGATTTCTTGAATTTGGTTACCGCTACGATAGCTCCAAACAGGAAAGTAATATACAAAAGCATTGGCATAACTGCGCTACCACCGGAGGTAAGCCAGACATGTTCATCTGGTGATGCATTGATTAATATAAGACCAACAAACGGCAATAACAAAATCAACCAAAGAGCAATCTGGAACATGATACTATCTATTAAAAGAGTTACCCAAGCTACTTATGAAGTCGCTTCTTGTGCACGCTTACTAAGCGTTGGGCGAATTTTGCATACGATGGATATGCGAAGTGGCTCACTGGCGGTGTTGACATGTAGCTTATAAATTCTTCCTTTGAAAAACCTAATTTTTTACAAACATAATCGCGATCACTCTCAAATTGTGCATTCTCATAACGAGGCTTAGCAAGCTCGATCAGCGCCTCCTCGCGTGTCATTTCGTTGTTCATAATCAGGTCTGAGAGGTGAATAAGACGCTTGTCGACTCCAAATTTCTCAGGCAGTATGTAAGCTTGATAGAATTTTGTAAATGTTGATTCGTAGTGTTTGCCCCCATAGTATTGCCAACCCAACTCATCTCTGAGCGTGCGCATCGCTTCGTCCTTACGATAAGGAATGTAGTTAAGAAGACTGATGGACTTTGCGCCGCGTAAATAGTGATTCCATGCCATTTGCCACACGCTTAAGGTTGGATAATTCTTAATAGGAAGGGTGCCAAACCGCTTATGTATCGACTTTAAATTAAGCAGATCAAATTTAAAGTGTTGCCAAGCAGCAGGCATAATAGATTCCGTCGCAGCATTGGTTCCGGATAGAATGTAACGAATTTTATTTTTATTCGCAATTCGGTACATGGCCGCGAAAATAGCATGATCGGTAACCATTTCAATATCAATTACATTTGCCATAAAGAATGAGCGCTGAATATCTTTAAATTCAGGCCAGTCGATAACAAACGTGATGAGGTCAAGATTGAGTTTCTTGACAATATTTTCGATATTCTGAACAGCCAATTCCGAGTTCCAGCCATTGTCAAAGTGAACAGCTAATGGACGCAGGCCTAGTTTTACCGCTTGATAGGCTACATAAGAGCTATCCACACCACCGCTAAGCCCAACAATGCTGTCGTATCGACCATTCTTCTTTGCCTTCAGTTTAGTCACGATTCGACGCAACTTTTCCTCTGCGCCACCAATATGGAATGGAGTCATCGAGACCTTGATCTCGTGCTCCTTGCAATAATTGCATGTTCCGTTGTGATCAAATTCAATATTGGGAACAGATGCGTCCATGACGCACCGATTGCAAATCTGTGTCATTCTAAGTTCTCAATCAAAAAGAGTACAAAGCTTGCTGTACTCTGGATATGTAATCAGGACCGCGCGATGTGGACCGTAAAATACAAACAGGCTTCCAGCTGCTACTGCTGAGGCATGACCTTGGCGTATAGCAGAACGAAAATCTTCGAGCTTGCCTGCCCCCCCGGATGCAATAACGGGTATGCTAACTATCTGACTTACTTTGGATAACAAGTCAATGTCATAGCCTTCCATAGAGCCTTCAGCATCGATCGAGGTGAGCAGAATCTCACCAACTCCGAGTTGCTCAGCCTGGAGTGCTGCCTCAACTGCAGTTAGTCCTGTTGCCTCGGTACCAGACGAAGTCATAACCTCGTACCGGCCGAATAGCTTGCGGCGTACATCAATGGATGCTGTTATTGCTTGACTACCGAAAGTAGCAACAGCCTCCCGTACAAAGTTGGGATCTCTGTTTATAGCAGTGTTGAGGATGACTTTCTCGATCCCAATGCGAAACAGTGTTTTAATCTGATCAATAGAAGTGATACCACCGCCGTAGGCAAGAGGCATAAAGCATTCACAAGCAATTTCCTTGAGAAGATCGTAATTGGGGCCTCGCTTGTCTAAACTTGCTCGTATGTCAAGCAATACGAGCTCGTCAACTTCTTTTTCGTTAAAAATACGGATCGCGTTGATGGGATCTCCAACGTAAACACCATTTTTGAATCTTCTGGTTTTTACTAACCCTCCATTGCTGAGCAATAGGCAAGGAATTACACGATGGTTGAGCATGTCAATATTTTTCCAGGAAGGCTTTAAGCAGCGCCATACCGAACCGGTGGCTTTTTTCAGGGTGGAACTGAAAGCCGAGGATATTTTCACGCTCGAATGCTGCATCAAAGTGAACCGAGCCATACTGAGCGGTGAGGAGGACATCGGCGCGGTTTATGCAGTCCACATGGTACGAATGCACAAAATAGAAACGAGACTCATCTTCCAGTAAATCGAGAACCGGACTCTGTTTAGCACTTTTAACAACACTCCAACCCATATGTGGAATTTTCATGGTTTCATTTGGCTCTGGCAGAAACCGAATTGTCTTGGCCGGGATCCAACCTAAGCCGGGTAGGCTTCCCTCCTCACTTCCCTCGGTCATCAGCTGCATGCCTAGACAAATTCCCGAGACGGGTACTCGCTTTTGAAGTACAGCAGCGTCAAGCGCAGGCCGCAGGCCCGATTGGTTTAGCTGCGTCATGCCTGCGTCGAATGCACCGACGCCGGGGAGGATGATCTTGGTGGCACGTTCTATTGCACCTACGTCCGTAGCAATTTCAGATTGCGCGCCGAGCTTCTTGAGTATGTTCTGAATCGAGCCGAGGTTACCTACCCCATAATCTATGATCGTGATGGTCATTGACCTACTACTCCTTCCACGAAGCGCAAATAATTCCGTTTCCAGTTAGGCTCACACAATTCACTGGCTGGAACCGTGTTGGAATTTTTTTGCACTGAATTTGTGTCGTTTAAAATCGACTCTAGCTCATCAATGGTTGAGAAGGATTGAAAAGGCAGCACAGGAAACGCAAATCTGGATCTTTCTGTTTCCCACAACAATACTTGTTCAACCAGTCCAAGCGCCTCGAAGAGTCCAGTCGAGAGTTCACTTATTAATATCCTGGATTCCATAAGTGAAGGATAAATATTGCTATGGTGATCCAGTTTAACCTCAACAGGAAGATTTGCTGATTTCATTTTGTCGCGTTCAAATGGGTGGGGTCGAAATACAACGATCATTCCCTTCCGACCTGCAATTTTTGCAATCTTCTTTGCCAGCCCAAGAAATACTTGAGTTTTTATTCCATCCCCAAGTATTAATATCTGATCCAGTTTGTTCATCCTTCCTTCATATTTGCCAATTGACTCAGTCAAGTGGGGATTGCCAAGAGAAATTTTATTAACTGGCAGATTCGATTGAGTATTCCACCAGTTTCCATATGTCAGAAGATGATCTGGTAGTACTTTCTTGTATAAATCACTTGAAATTAACGAATCAGAGGCGTTGTAGGCATCATGGCCTTTTGAGATGGTTCCGTGTTGATATTCCGCCACAACCATGTTGTTCAATTTGGCTGCATGAATTACAGGAATACCACCACCGCCATAGCAGGCATCTTCTTTGAGTATCAGCTTAAATCCCTTCTTGGCAAACCAGTTTGCGTAGTACTCTGATGCATACGGGAGTAGTGCCAAACGTGATGACAAAGACGAATTTAAGTTTAAGACCTCTTTTAGAGAAAATTTGAATCCGAGTTCTTTTTGTGCGTTCTCAATGAACCTCCTGATAATACGACTTGCTAATTGGTGATGAAAATCCCTGGTAGCAACACGAGAAATTATCTTGTGGCTGATGTCTCTGGGCGCCTTGTGAATGAGATGATCAAACGCGTATTTATCACCAAAGCTCTCTTTAAATTTGGCTTGCCATATCAATGTCTGGTCAGGTGCTGCTTCTGCAAAATAGCCGGCCAAACGGTCATGCACCACTCCTTCGTGCTTATAATTGCCTAAGCCAGTGCTCTGAATCAGCACATTGTAATTTTTACTATTCTTGTGACGAAGATTGTGTAGTGCCGATATTGTTGCGTTTTTAGCAAGCTTCAAGTAGTTATCATCCCTACCTGCTGACGACAATGGTGTTAACTTGAAATACCACTCAGAAATAATTGTGCGGATGGCGGCAACGCGGATTAGAGACCAAACTGGAACCCCTGTTACCGGGCAAGTAATTTCAATAAGCTCTGGATCGTCCTCAATTTTTAATAATGAAGGGAGATTTTTCTGACTACTGAGTGAACTCATGCTGGTTTTTTCAATATATTCAGTGATTTAAACCAAGGCATCGGAACGCAGAAGTTAGACAGCATCCAAGCACCCAGAAATAAACTAGCCTGCCCAATCATGAAGCCTATCGCTGCACCCTTAACACCATATGCATTGATTAAGAACCAGCTAAGCCCCACCGTCAACACCCCGACGCTGATTGTCAATATCGATAATAGCCCGGTTTTTCGGCTATAGAATATATAGTTAGTGACCATGTAATACATTCCGATGAATGCGTTGCCGAATAAGATATAGACAAGGAGTGGACCAGCAGTTTGAAATTGTGGACCGACAACAAATGGAAGGAGATATGGCGCGATTACAGCCCCCAATGCAGCCAATGAAAAAATTGCGCCAAAGTAAACGTAAGTAAAAGTCACAATCTTCTTTTGCGACTCATCATTCATGTTGCTTAGTTTTTCCATTAACCAAGGTGCGAATGCCTTGTTGAAAGAGTCCGCAAGCATTCCAAGGATAAGGCCAAGCTGGACTGCTACCACATAAATTCCCGTGCTTGAAACATCCAGAATGTTGTTGACCATCAACCGGTCAGCCATCCCTAGCAGCAATCCACCTAGCGCATGAGGAACAAGTGGGACGCCGTAACTAAGTGCATCTTTTGCGTAAGCAGGTTCGATCGACTTGGCGAGCCAGTTTTCTCGAATCAAAAAATAGACAGCGATTATTGCAGTGCACAGCCAAGCGACAAGCATTCCACTCAGCCGCCCCTGCCAGGATAAGGCCAACACAACGACCAAGACAATCGAACCTATTGCATCCAGCAAAGCATGCGATATTCTTAATGCACCATACTTCACAGGTTCTTTGGATGCCTGCCAAAGGGCCAAAAGAATTTGTACCAGAAACTGAAGAAAGGCAACTAGAACCGCCGCATATAGCCACTTCATAGGGATGGAGGTGAATTCAGAAATCTTTGCACCCGCAACAAGCACAAAAACAAGCATTAGTCCGGTCGACAATGTCAGTATGACTAATGCTGTCGATACATATTTTGGAATGTCAAAATTTGATCTATCAAAATAACTTACTGTTATTGCTCCATGGACATTCAGTCCTACCCCTACTGACATAAATGCCACGACCAGCGCGAACATTGCGACCACACCGTAAGCGGCCGGATCAAGAACGCGTGTCAATATAGGGAGTAACAAAAATGGAACGCCGGCGACAGCAAAATTAGATGCTGTGTAAATTAATGCATTGCTAAGCAATTTATTCTTTAGCATCGACTTCGCTATAAATAACTCAGTCCAGATGTCATCTGTATTTATATTTATACCATCAAGTAGCTAATAGCATATACTCTGCGAGCAACCAATCCCATTGGGTATCAATGTCCAATCCCTCTTGATTATCATCAATCACAAGCGGGGCTGTTATTTCTCCAATAAAACTTCGGTATTCGCGTAAATATGTCGAGCTTGCAAGATATAGGGCGCCATTGATTACATACGCTTTTGGAAGGTCTTGCGATCTAGTTTTCAGGTCAACGCCATCTATGAAGGGCTTCAGGGCATCGCTATTTATACTGTAGCACCACATTGGGTGTGTATCAGCTGGCGAGAATGCAACTACGGGCCTACTGCCCTCGTGGAATTTATACAGCTCGATTCCTTTAGATATTGTCTTGCCTTTACGAAATGGTGAAGTTGGCTGCAGCAGTAACAAACCGTCAATGTTGCCATGGTGCTCAACATACCAATCTAGCGCATGTAAACAAACATCTATTGATGTGGCCGTATCGGTCGACAACTCATCAGGACGTAGCCACGGCACTAAAGCCCCTGCGGCTTTTGCAACTGATGCAATTTCACTGCTATCTGTTGATACCAAAATATCAACAATTTCTGGTATGCCTCTTGCTGCCTCTATTGTCCATTCAATTAGAGGCTTTCCACCAAGAGATAAAATATTCTTATTTGGCAGTCTTTTTGATCCACCGCGTGCTGGAACTAATGCCAAAATTTTCATTTCTCCGCCTTATTGTTCTGTGCTGTTTCGTAGTCACTTGGGCGGCCTACGTCAAGCCACGGCTCATGCATCGGATAGGCTACAGTACGCATTTTTTTTGCTTGAAGCTTCTCGAATAAAGTAGGCATATCGCATACCGAGTCTTTTTCCAACTCCTCAAGCGCAGCAGGGTCAAGTGCGTAAATCCCTGCATTGATATGACTGCGAGCAACCGGTTTTTCTTCGAAACCGATGATATCTATTCCACGGGTCTGCACGACACCAAAAGGGTGTTGCCATTCATGCACGCGCACAGCCATTGTTGCGATGGCATTTTGGCGTAGGTGAAAATCAAGCAACTCACTGTAGTTGATATCAGTAAGCACATCCCCGTTTGTGACTACCATGGGCAGGCTTGGGCGCGGGTTCAGCAGACTAAGTGCACCGGCCGTGCCTAGGGGTGTCTCTTCGCGCAAGTAGTCGATATGAACCCCCAGACTTGCGCCATTTCCAAAATGCTCTTCAATCATATGACCCAGATAGTGAATTGAAAGCACGAAATGCTTGAATCCCTCACCTTTCGCCCGCTCGATGATGTGCTCTAGCATAGGTTTACCACCAACCGGAAGTAGTGGCTTTGGGCAATTTTCTGTGTGCGGACGTAGCCGAGTTCCCTTTCCGCCAGCCATGATCACCATAGTATTGGATCGAGCCTGAGGCGTTGTGATCTGGTCCCAAAGATGCAGCCCGACCACTTCCCTCCGCTCATCGACGACAGGGATCTGCTGAATCTTGTTTGCCACCATGAGTTGCATGATGGTTTCTCGTGTCATTTCCGGAGGCACCACAAAGGGATTGCGGTGAATGACTGTGGTGATTGGACTGCACAAATCCAAACCACGTAACAGTCCACGTCTGATGTCGCCGTCGGAAATGGTCCCTTCAAGCTTTCCAGCCTCATCAACAACTAGAATTATCTTGATGGCAACTTGGTCAAGGTTTCGGATGGCTTCTTGAATCGTCGCGGTGTGTGCTAGCAATGAACGGCGCCAAACCTTATCTTCTGTACCCATATTCATTTTTTAAGTAATTTCGAAAATTTGATGTTCATTTTCTTTTGGCCTGATGTTCGGGATGATTGCCAGTAAGCTTGACAACTTGTGTTGGCAATTTTTTCTCGCTTTAACATTAGGCGACTTTTCATTTCAGATGGCACGCTGCACCTATGATTCTTGCCCTCGGTCCCAAATCTCTTGTAAGGGTCACACCAGCGCCAACCATGGCGCGCGTGCCAATGTGCAGCCCCTGGATAACTGTCGCACCCGCGCCAATGAAGGCACCGTCTTCAACCACGATCGATCCGCACAGTGTTGAACCAGGTGCCACATGCACGTTGTTTCCAATGCTGCAGTCATGATCGATACTGACTCGCGTATTGATGATGCTGTTCTCGCCGATCGTGCAACCGGGCTGGATGACGACGCCAGCCATCACTTGGACACCGTCGCCCAGGACGACCCCCGGAGCGAGCCAGGCAGACGGGTGGACGAGCGTCGGGAAGTCATAACCCCGGGCGCGCCAGGCAGAGTAGAGACGTTCGCGCAAGTTGCCCGTTGCCAGCTGGCCGATGCCCAGCACCAGCGCGACGCTGTCCGGCGGCAACCGGTCGAGCGCGCTATCGTCACCCAGCACGTCCAGGTCTGACCAGCGAGAGATCCCGTCTGCGGCCAGTGTCGGATCGCAGACACCTAGCACAGGATGGCCGGCCGCGCGCACCAGCGCCGCCAGTACACGGGCGTGGCCACCGGCGCCGAGCAGGACGAGGGGACGCACGGTGGTGCTCATTGCAGAATTGGTTCCCCGGCGATATAGGTCTTGACGGCGGCGGCGCCGATCAGTCCCCATAGCGCGGTGGCTGGCAGTCCGTCGCCGCCGCTGCGCGCAGTCGTAAGATCGCCGCGTCTGAGCACGGTTCCAGCGGCGATCTCTCGCGCGGCAACAATGTGCTGACGCGCCGCCTGACGGGTGTTCCACTCGCTCGGCTGCGGACACTTGGCGCCATCGCCCAACGCCAGCTGCAGGTCGCGGATCTGCCTGACCATCTGTGTCAATTCCTGCGGTTCGAGCGACGCCTTGTGGTCGGGGCCAGGCATGGCGCGGTCGAGCGTGAAGTGCTTTTCGATGAAGGTCGCCCCCCGCGCCACGGCTGCCACTGGGATCAGGATCCCTTCAGTGTGATCGGAATAACCGACCGGCAGTCCGAACGCGCGCAGAGTGTCCATAGCCCGCAGATTGCACTCCTGCATCGGCGTCGGGTACTGTGAGGTGCAGTGCAGCAGAGTGACGCGACCCTGGAGGCTGGCGCGCCATGTCGGGTCGCTCCAGCCGCGCCAGACTTCGGCGATGTCTGCAGGCTCGCCCACTGCGTTGAAGGCATGAGCGATCACTGCCAGGGCCTGCTCGACTTCAGACATAGTGGCCATGCCTGTGGACACCACCAGCGGCCGTCCCTGGCGAGCAAACTGCCACAACAGCGGACCGTTGGTCAGCTCGCCGGACGGCACCTTGTAGAAGGGCATGTCGAGTTCCTCCAGGAAGGCTAGGCTGCCGGCGTCGAAGGCAGTCGACAGGAACTCAATGCCGCGCGTGCGTGCTCGTTCGCGCAGTTCCCAGTGCCACTCGCGCGGCAGTTCCAGCTTGCGCAACATCTCGAGCTGTGACTCGGTGGAGTCGGTGGTGCGCTGCTGGTAGCTGGCCTTGGGCGCGGTGTGCGTGGCCAACTTCTTCGAGTCGAAGGTCTGAAACTTCACGGCGTCGGCGCCGGCCTCGGCCGCGCAGTCCACCAGACGGCGGGCGAGTTCAAGTTCCCCGTTGTGATTCACACCAGCTTCGGCGATGACGTAGACGTTTGACATCGGCTGTCCTAGCTATCTATCAGGCAAAAGTTAGGCATCGGCTGCGCAGCGGCGGTCGACGAAGGGTTTAGCGCGCGACGTGAGGTCGACGGTCGCCAGCAGGTCGACGATGCGCCGCGCGGCACCCGGTCGACCGTAGGGCGATTCGCGTCGCACTGCGATCGCGAGATGGTCGGCGCTGAGCGCTGTGTCTAGCGCCTGCCTGATCTCCCACGCGCTCTCGCCGCAGTGAAGCACCGACGGCGCGCGCAGGCGGCCTTGCTGGCGGGGACCGATATCCACCGTGGGAACGCCGACGGCCGGCGCCTCCAGCAGGCCGCTGGAGGAGTTGCCGACCACGGCGTCAACGTGATGCATTAGGCTCAGATATCGCCGCGCGCCCAGCGATTCGACCAGCACCACCCGGCCTGGGCGCTCGTCCGCGAATACCTGCAGGTTGGCGCGGATCGCGCTGGCACCGGGGTCGGCATTGGTGCCTGTGATAACGATGGACCCGGCAACGTCGTCGAGCGCGGACAGTAGCGCCTGCATCGCCGCCAGGCCGCCGTCGTCCTCGAGCGTGACCGGGTGGTAGGTAATCAGGAAGGCCGGCGCTCGCAGCGTCAGGCCGAGGAAGCGCTCCAAGGCGTCCTTGGGTTCGGGGTCCAGCGCGGCGATGTTGTCCATCGCCAGGGCGCCGACGTTCCAGACGCGGTCCTGCGCTTCGCCCATCTGGCGGATGCGCTCGGCATAAGGCTCCGCCGCGGCGAAGTGCCAGTGCGACAGCTTGGTGACCGCGTGGCGGATGGACTCGTCGATCGCGCCTTCGGTGGCTTCGCCGCCGTGGATGTGCGCGATTGGCACGCGCGCGAGTACCGCTGCCTGGGCCGCCGCGAGCAATTCGTAGCGATCGCCGAGCAGGACCAGGACGTCGGGCTTGAGCCGGGCCAGCGCATCCGCGACGCCCGACAGCACCTTGGCCGCGGACAGCGCCACGTCTTCTGGGTCGTCCGACGCGATCACCATTTCGACGCGCTCGTCGATCGGGAAGCCGTCAGCGACAATCTCACCCCAGGTGGCGCCGTGGGCCTCCGACAGGTGCGTGCCCGATGCGATGACCTGCAGGGCCAGCGCCGGGTGCGACGCGACCTCCGCCATCAGCGGCCGGAGCAGCCCGTACTCGGCACGGGTGCTGGTGAAGAAGGCGATGCGGCGCAAGCTCAGGCTCCGGCCGGCAGCACGCTGCTAGGCAGGTTGACGACGCGGGCCTCGAGCCATTCGGCGTTGTCCAGCGGACCGCGCAGCGCGTTCGTGTAGAGCGGCAGCCGCGTCATCAGCGCCCAGATGGGACGCGTCATGACGCCGGCGTCGTTGGTCGATTTGAGCAGGGCGTCGCGCTGCGCGCGGTCGCGGCAGATCACGCCGTTCAGCCAGTAGTTGGAGCGGCAGCCCTCGGGCTCGACGATGGCCTGGAGGTCGCCGTCCTTGAAGAAGTCGATGTAGCGCTCCGCCAGGACGCGCTTGGACTCGAGGAACGCCGGCAGCTGTTCCAGCTGCGCGCAGCCGAGCGCCGCGTTCAGGTTGGGCAGGCGGTAGTTGTAGCCGACCTCATCGTGCACGAATTCAAAGGGATGCGGGATCTTGGCAGTAGTCGTCAGGTGCTTAGCGCGCTTGCCGATAGTCTCGTCGGTCAGCAGCATGCCGCCGCCGCCTGTAGTCATGATTTTGTTGCCGTTGAAGCTCAACACACCGATCTTGCCGAAATTGCCCGTGTGTCGGCCTTTGTAATAACTGCCCAGCGACTCGGCCGCGTCTTCAACTAAAATCAAGTGCCAGCGCTCACAGACCTCAATCAGCGCATCGATCTCGACCGGATGGCCAAAGGTGTGCATTGGCAGGCAGGCTCGGATTCGGCGGTGCCCAATGCGAGTGCGGCAATCACCATAGTCGTCAATCAGAGCATGTTCTGACAACCAGGCATCCAGCGCAGTTGGCGACAGGCCTAGAGTGTGGCGATCTACGTCCACGAAGAGCGGCTCCGCACTGCAATACGCTATAGCGTTGCAGGTGGCCACAAATGTCAGCGACTGTGTGACCACTAAGTCACCCGGCAACACCCCAGCCAACTTCAGCGCGATGTGCAGCGCAGCCGTGCCGTTCATCACCGCTACTGCCCTCGGACTGGCTGTGAAAGCGGCCATATCCTTCTCCAAGCGGTCAACATAAGCGCCAACGCTGGAGACGAATGTCGAGTCAATGGTGTCCAGCACCAATTCGCGCTCACGGCCCCGGAATACCGGCGCATGCAGCGGGATGAACTCGTCGGTGCGGTACTGATCGCGGACGAAACGGATAAGAGAGTCAAACATGTCCGAGCCTCAGACGTTGTAGATGTCTGCCTTGTACTTCCGGAGATTGTCTGGATTGGTAAACCAATCGACTGTCGCCTGAAGCCCAGCTCGGATATCGAAGCTCGGCTTGAAGCCGGTCATACCGTGTATCTTGGTGTTATCGCACCACAAGCGGAAGACCTCGGACTTCTCTGGGCGGATGCGCTGTTCGTCAGTGAGGAACTCGACGTCGCTACCCATTAGCTCGCGGATCAGCGTCAAGGTGTCGCCGACGGAGATCTCGTAATTGGAGCCAATATTGACTGTCTCGCCGATGGCTGCGTCGCAACGGGCCAGTTCGAGGAAACCACGACAGGTATCCAGCACATAATTGAAGTCGCGCGTCGGTGAGACGTCACCAAGTTTGATCTGCTTCTTGCCGTTGGCGATCTGTGTGATGATCGTCGGGATCACCGCTCGCGCCGACTGGCGTGGACCGTAGGTGTTGAATGGACGGGCGATAGTGACGGGTAGATTGAAAGCGTTGAAGAAGCTCATTGCCATCGCGTCCGCCCCGATCTTGGAGGCGCTGTAGGGCGACTGCGGTTGCAGTGGGTGCTTCTCGTCGATGGGTACGTACTGAGCAGTGCCGTAAACCTCGCTGGTGGAGGTGTGGATCACGCGTTTGACGCCATTCTCCATTGCCGCCTGGCAGATATTGAGCGTGCCCTTAATATTGGTGTCAACGTAACTGTCGGGTGCAACGTAGGAGTAAGGGATAGCAATCAGTGCAGCCAGATGGAAAACGATGTCAACATCTTTGGTAATGTGTTTGCAGTAATGGGGATCACGCACATCGCCGCTCAAGACTTCAATCTGGTCGCGACATTCAATATCCTCTAACCAGCCCCAGTAGTTGAAAGAGTTGTACTGTGATAAAGCCTTTACCTTATAGCCTTCGCGGACGAGAAGCTCTGTCAGGTGAGATCCGATGAAGCCATCCGCACCGGTCACAAGCACAGATGTGGTCGCCGTCATGCTGTTGCCTTTCTGAAATATTCAGAAATTAGCCCTGTTACTATATCCATCTGCACATCACTCAATTCCGGAAAGATTGGCAGAGACAAAATTTCAGATTGATTCCTAAATGCATTAGGAAAATCAGCAGGCTGATGACTGAATCTGCTGTAAGCAGGTAAAAATGGTAAGGCAACAGGGTAATTAATGACGGTTTGTACGCCACTCTTGTTTAGGTAATCAGCCAAACCATCTCTCTCTCTTGATTTAATTACATACAGATGCCAAACATGCTCCCGACCTTCAGAAATTTTCGGAATTTTGATGCCCGACACAGAAGAGAGTCGATCTGAATAGCGCGCAGCACGTTCCTGACGCTGGGCCGTCCATTTATGCAAATGTGGCAATTTAACAGACAGGATTGCCGCTTGAATTCCATCCAGTCTGCTGTTAATTCCCTCTATTTTGTGATCGCCTTTTTTTAGCCCGCCATGACGGGCAAACATTGCCATCTTTTCGGCCAGTGCTTGGTCATTGGTTACAACTGCACCTGCATCACCCATAGCGCCTAAGTTTTTCCCGGGATAGAAAGAAAAAGAAGCTACATCACCAAATGTCCCCACCAGCCGACCTTTGTAGCGAGCAAAATGTGCTTGTGCGCAATCCTCCAGAACCCAAAGATTATGCTTCTTAGCAATAGCCATAATTGCATCCATGTCCGCCGGCTGACCATAAAGATGCACCGGAATAATTCCTACCGTGTTTGGTGTTATCTTTTCTTCAATACTCTTTGGGTCAATAGTGAATGTATCTTTGTCTGTATCGCAAAAAACCACTTTCCCACCAGCCTGGGTTATGGTTTCTGTTGTGGATATCCAAGAATGTGCAGGCGCCAGTACTTCGTCGCCAGGTTTAACACCTAAAGCGACCATCGCAATATAGAGGGAATCAGTTCCATTAGCACAGGAAACACAGTGCTTGCGCTCCATTGCTTCGGCAAACATCTGCTCGAACTTTTCCACGTATGGCCCGCGAACAAATAATGATTTTTGAATAACATCGTTGATCACGAAGTCAATTTCATTTTTTATATTTTGATATTGAGCGTGTAGATCAACAAAGGGGACTTGTGTATTCATGACTTGGATTTTCAATCAGATAGTTTCTTGATGAGCCTAGCTGGGTTACCGACATAGACTCCTGGGTCTTTTATGTCTTTAGTCACAACGGAGCCGGCACCGATAACAACGTTGTTGCATACAGTTACCGGGAGAATGGTGGCATTGCTGCCGATTGACACGTTGTCGCCGATTTTCGTTTGCTTCCAAAGAGCCTTATCTCCCCTTGCTGGACCGCCCTTCGCGAAGGTGTCATTTATAAACATCACACCATGACCAATGAAGCAATCTTTTCCTATGTCAACCAACTCACAAATGAAGGAGTGAGACTGAATCTTGGTGCGTTCACCGATGTTCACCTCTTTTTGAACTTCAACAAAAGGGCCGACAAAGACACCACTACCGATCGCACACCCGTAAAGGTTCACCGGGTCGACAACAGTCACGCTATCGCCAAATTTAACATTGACAATTCCTGCCTCTTTGATTCTAGGTTTGTTCAAAATGAGCCTCCGAGCTTGCAGTGCTTTGGCCGAAACCGCAAGTAAACTTCCTTCCCCGTCTCGATGGATTCGTATATTGCATTAATGAGTTCAAGACTCTTTCTTCCAACAAGCCCATCTACAAGATGCGGACCATTATTACTAATACAGTCGACGACATATTCATAGTAGGCTTGGTGCCCGAAGCCGTATACGTTTGGAGGATTGACTGAGTATTTTTCCATAACGTCTTCGTCGCCAGGCATAGCCTCTACAAAATTCCAAGTCTTCATCTTATTGACGGCAAAACCTGCAATTTCCACCGTACCACCTTCGCCCAAAACTGATATCGATCCTTCTAGGTCCCTAGGACGTGTTGCAGTAGTGGCTTCAATGACGCCGAGTGCGCCGTTACGGAACTTGAATGTCACTACAGCCGTGTCTTCAGCTTCAATTTTCGCCAGTGCGGTGATACTCCGCGCGAACACACTCTCGACATCTCCCATCATCCATTCCAGCATATCGATATGGTGGCTTGCCTGATTTGTCAAAACGCCACCATCCATCGCCCATGTTCCGCGCCATGTGGCCTGATCGTAGTAATCTTGAGGGCGACACCAGCGCACACGAACTGTACCTAGGACCAACTTACCGAACCGTCCTTGTTCTAGCGCCTTTCGCAACTTAACAACTGGAACGTTAAATCGATTTTGCTTGACAACAAACAACTTTGCGCCCGACTTATCGCAGGCTTGGATCATCGCGTCGGCATCGTCAAGCGTTAATGCCATCGGCTTTTCCACTATTATGTGTTTACCGTAGCGAGCTAGGTCAACCACGTTCTTGGCGTGATTCCCACTTTCCGTTAAAACAACGACAACATCGATATTTCCACCTTGCATCATCTGATGCATATCCGTGAAGTAAGGCACAGAAAACTGCTCACCGATTTTTTTGGCCTTTTCTTCCACCAAATCACAAGCTGCTACCAGCTCTGCCCCCTTAATCTGCCCAAGCCCCAACAATTCCGAATGCCGCTTGGCAATACGTCCACAGCCAACTAATGCAAATTTCAGCATTTTTTCCTCTTAAATTTAATCGTTACCGAAAAGATCACGCGTGTAAACCCTACCCGCTACATCGCTGAGCGCATCTGTTTCCCGATTAGCAATGATTATGGTAGCTAGCTGTTTGAAAGCGGTGAGGTCGTTTACCACCTTTGAGTAGTAAAACTCTGCCTGCTGCACCACGGGCTCGTACACGATCACTTCGATGCCTTTGGCCTTGATGCGCTTCATTACCCCCTGTATTGCGCTCGCGCGGTAGTTGTCGCTTCCGGCCTTCATAACAAGACGGAAAACCCCTACCACTGGCTTACGACCGGCTTGACCGCTTTGCAGAGCTTGGGCTTCAGCGCGTCGAACTATTTCCTGTGCGATAAAGTCTTTTCGGGTTGAGTTGGCCTCAACGATGGCGTGGATCAGGTTCTGTGGCACCGCACGGTAATTGGCCAGTAGTTGCTTGGTGTCCTTGGGCAAACAGTAGCCGCCATAGCCGAAGCTGGGGTTGTTGTAGTGGTTGCCAATCCGGGGGTCAAGGCAGACGCCATCAATGATCTGACGGGTGTCCAGGCCGTGTGTGGCGGCGTAAGTATCCAGCTCGTTGAAGTAAGCCACCCGCATGGCCAGGTAGGTGTTAGCGAACAGCTTAATGGCCTCGGCTTCGGTGCTGTCGGTGAACAAGGTGGGGATGTCTTGCTTGATGGCACCCTGTTGCAGCAGCTTGGCAAAGGTTACGGCGCGTTCTGACTTTTCGCCGACGATGATGCGGCTGGGGTGCAGGTTGTCGAAGAGCGCTTTGCCTTCGCGGAGGAATTCGGGGGAGAAGATGAGGTTCTTCGTACCAAGCGCTTCTTTGGTCCTGGCTGTGTAGCCCACGGGCACCGTGGACTTGATGACCATCACGGCGTTTGGGTTGATGGCCATGACGTCTTTGATTACCGCTTCGATGGTCCGGGTATTGAAATAGTTGCTCTCGGGATCGTAGTCGGTGGGGGTGGCGATGATGACGTAGTCGGCGCCGATGTAGGCATCGGCTTTGTCGAGCGTGGCGCGGAAGTTCAGTGGCTTGTGGGCCAGGAAGTCCTCGATCTCTTTGTCTTCGATCGGGGACTTTTTTTGGTTCAGCAGCGCGACTTTTTCGGGGAGGATGTCCAGTGCGACAACTTCGTTGTGCTGGGCCAGAAGGATGGCGTTGGACAGGCCAACGTAGCCGGTGCCGGCGATGGCGATCTTCATTGGGCTTGCTTTCTCAGGCCCTCAGCCTGGTCTTCGCCCGCTTCAGCCTTCAACGCTTCAATCTCCACCTTCAACGCGTCGTACTCTTCCATCTTGCGTTTCAGGAACCGGCTGGTCAGCGCCACCTTTTCGGCAATGCCCTGAGGGGTGAGCAGGTAGACGTACTTGAACTTGTTCTTGCTTTTGGAGAAGTTCGCCATCTTCACAAAGCCCTTGTCGATGAGGGCGTTGAGGCAGTAGTTCAGCCCGCCCACGCTCATGCCGAGCTTGTCGGCCAGCTCACGCTGGGTCAGGTCCGGGTTGTCTTGCAAGATGCGCATGATCCGGAAATGGGTGTCTTCTTGGATCTTGGCTTGGCGGCTGGTCATGTTTCTGCGGCTCTTTTTTGAGTTGGCGTATGGCTAAATTGGCCTTGGGCACGCTACCGCCATGCCGTGTCACGATCGGCTGGCGCGGTATAGGGGTAACGAATATGAATATGTAGCACACTTCCGTAAGAAGTCGAACAAGTTTACCGCAGAACCGCCTTCCGTTCGAGAGCTGAACGGAAATAATTTTCGAATCAAGAACAGATCTGGGGCTGCTCCGGAGTGGCGCCCCGTGTCAGAGCCCCGGGGTCGCCTCCTACTGGGCCGCTTCGGCGGTCTCGGCCAGCTGCTGTTGCACGGCCTCTTCCATGCTGACGGTGTTCACCACCAGTTCCAGGTGGGTCAGGATTTCGGGCTCGTGGCGGCCGATGTAGCTCTTGACCGCCCCGTTGGCCAGCAGCTTGGTCAGGTACGCCAGTGGTTCAGACATTGCCAAGGTTGAGGGCGTCACGCCATCGACGGTGAACCGCTTGGTGCGGATGGGACTGCTGGCCCCTGACCTGATCGAGGAACTGATGGCCGGCAAACAGCCCCGACGGTTGACGGCGCATTGGCTAATCCGCAACCGCATCCCCAGTTCCTGGGGCGAACAGCGGGCGCTTTTTGAACGGTTCCGATAGGAGCGCGCATGGGCAAGAAAGACATCGGTAAAGTCATCGGCGCACCTGTGACCAGGCAGACGCCGAGTCCGGCTGGCGGTGTGCAAATGGAGACCTACATCCCCTGGACCCTGGTCAAACGGGGCGTACGGCGCAAAGTGATCACGCCATTCGACACACCCATCGAGTTCATCGACGAGGCGACCCGTGAGCACCAGCAACGTGAACTTGAGCAACCCAGCCCTTTGCTGCGGGCGCTGGGTCTGGCGCACCATTGGCAGCGGCTGCTTGACGATGGTCGCTTTGGCTCGTTGACCGAGATTGCTGCGGCCGAGGAAATGAACCTCAGTCAGGCCAGTCGAATTGCCAAGCTGGCTTACCTGGACCCCAAGATCATCCACGCCAGCCTTCGACCCGATACCAAGATGGCTCTGGAGCACTTCATTCGTGGCGGCGCCCTGCCCACGGAATGGACGGCACAGCGAGCCAGATTGGGACCGTACCAATAGGCTCAAGGACATGACCGAAGGAAACGGCCGCCCTCGAGGCGGCTTTTTTGTGGCCGTCGGCCAAGATTCGCAATGCCAGTTCCCAACCGCGAAGTGCTTGCCAGTTGCAACCACCCCGTTGCAAGTCGTTGATTTTGCGAGACCACACGACTTGACCGCTCAAGAGACCAACAGAGAATAGAGACAAAAAACGGGGTTCTGGGCACAGAAAACAGTGTTTCCGGCACTGCGCCGCTCAAGAGAGAAATGCGCCAAACCCCGCCAGTACAGGGGGAACGGGCAAAAAAAATCCCGACTGATAAGAGTCGGGATTTTGCATATGGTGGAGCTGGGGGGATTTGAACCCCCGTCCATAAGCCTTTTTCGTACAGTTCTACATGTGTAGTCGTCTGATTTGAGTCTCGCCAAATGAACCGCGCAGCGACACGCTGAACACCCAGCCAGCA
>JACCDM010343356.1_pt1 | contig 22610 bp, 21 predicted proteins | sample 7445851 | NCBI WGS metagenome assembly JACCDM01 (sample SAMN15323438, study PRJNA562643) | freshwater metagenome | isolation source: river surface water | place: USA:Blue River Watershed | collected 2017-08-16
CGAAATCTGATTCTAATGATAATACTAGGTCTTTAACTTGTGCAAATCTGCTCATAATAAGTTGAATTTTTGGTTGTAAAAAAATTTGATTGTCTTTATTCGCTGTTTGAAGCGCTTATAAGGCGAAATTTAGTGAAAAATGTATATCCTGCAAATTATTCTGATAAAAAAAGCCAAAAAAAAGTTAAAAAAGTGAAAAAACATGTAAAAGTTGACCAATTACTTGGCTGAATCACGATAATAACCTGCTTTAAGCCTTTTTTGAACTTCTGCAAAACATGTCGTAGTATAATTTATATCTGCTAGGGTATGTGAAGAGGTTGGAATAATTCGAAGCATAATTTGACCCTTAGGTACAACCGGATAAACTACGATAGAACAAAATATTCCCATGTTTTCACGTAAATCTCTTACTAAGGAAGTGACCGCAGCAATATCATAATCACCATGTAAAAATACAGGTGTTACAGGAGATGTTGTCTCCCCAATATCAAATCCCTTTTCGATCAAGCCTTTTTGTAATGCTTTTACATTAGCCCATAATTGATCACGGAGTTCAGGATGTTTTTTGATAAGTTCCAATCGCTTCATTCCGCCGATTACAAATGGCATAGGAAGTGCTTTGGCATAGGTTTGAGAGCGCATATTGTATTTCAAATACATGATAATGTCTTTGGGTGCTGCTACAAATGCACCTATGGCCGCCATCGATTTAGCAAAAGTGGAGAAGTATAAATCAATTCCTTCCGTACAGTTTAGGTGTTCTCCTACACCACGCCCATTGGCTCCCATCGTACCAAATCCGTGAGCATCATCTACTAATAATCTAAAATTAAAATCTTTTTTAAGTTCGACTATTTTGTCCAATGATCCCACTTTACCAGACATACCGAATACACCTTCGGTGATGACCAAAATTCCACCCCCTGTTTCTTGGGTGCGTTTTGTTGCTCTTTCTAAGTTCTTACGCAATGAATCCATATCATTGTGATTAAACTTATAATAATCACCCATTTTGGCTTTGTGTAAGCGAATGCCATCAATAATACAGGCATGTGACTCTGCATCATATACGATTATATCACGGTGGTCCACCATACATTCGATGATTGACATAATACCTTGGTATCCATAATTGAGAAGGAAGGCATCTTCTTTACCTACAAATTCCGCTAATTGGCGCTCGAATTCTTCATGTTCATCTGTATTTCCCGACATCATGCGCGCACCCATTGGGTAAGCTAAGCCGTATTTGGCAGCCGCATCCGCATCAGCTTTTCTGACTTCTGGATGATTTGCTAAACCTAGGTAATTGTTTAATGACCAGTTTAACATTTCTTTTCCCATAAATGTCATACGAGGACCTAATTCCCCAGTCAATTTTGGAAAGGAAAAATAATGATGTGAATAATGAGCATGAGCGCCGATTGGCCCCATATTTTTAACTACTTTTTCGAAGATATCCACGTTAACTAATCGTTTTAATTGAAAATATTTAGGTTGTTAACACAAAGGTAATTTATATTTTCTTATCTCGGCATTCCTGAATTAGTCAAGTTTGTATTTTTCTCTTTAAATTTATGACTTTCGACATTTAATTAACGCACTTCTTCTATGTACTATAAATTATCTTTTCTGTTTCTTCTCAGTTTTTCTACTGTTGCGCAAATAACACAGAAGCCTTTAGTGGAAGCTAAGCAGGGTATGGTTGTTTCTACCCATCCTATAGCAAGTGAAATTGGACTACAAATACTTCAAAAAGGTGGTAATGCTATCGATGCTGCTGTGGCCGTAAATTTTGCTTTGGCCGTATGCCATCCTGCCGCTGGAAATATTGGTGGTGGAGGGTTTCTTGTTTATCGTACTGCCAAAGGCAAGTCATATACCCTAGATTATCGTGAAAAAGCTCCACAAAAAGCTAGTAGGGATATGTATTTGGATTCTACGGGTACAGTAATTCCCGGCAAAAGTTTCATAGGTATTTTTTCAGCCGGTGTTCCTGGAACAGTTAAGGGTATGGTTGAAATGCATCGTAAGTTTGGAAGATTAGCTTGGGCAGATTTGGTTCAACCTTCCATTGACTTGGCTTTAAATGGGGTCGTTTTAACCGAAAAAGAAGCTAGAGGACTTAATCGTAATCGCGAAGACTTTGTTAAAGAGAACCCAGGTAAATCGTATTTGATCTCTTTGGATGGAAAGGAGTTTGTGAAAGGCCAACTCGTTAAACAGGAGGATTTAGGACAAACATTAATTCGAATTGCTCAAGATAAGAACAATGGATTTTATGCTGGAAAAACGGCTGATTTGATTGTGGATGAAATGCGTAAACAAAATGGTTTAATCTCACATGAAGATTTACGTAAATACAAGGCAGTATGGCGTAAACCCTTAATTTCTAGTTACAAGAACTTCAGAATGATCGGAATGCCACCACCCTCAAGTGGCGGTATTGCCCTAGCTCAATTAATGAAAATGGTTGAGCCTTTTCCATTGGCTACATGGGGGCCTAAATCAGATTCAACAATTCAAGTAATGATTGAGGCGGAAAGGCGGGTATATGCGGATCGGGCCTTGTGGTTAGGCGATCCTGACTTTGTTAAGGTTCCTGTATCGGGTTTGATGAATGCCGACTATCTAGCGGATCGAATGAAATCATTAAATTTTAATCAAGCTTCGAAAAGTTCAGATATCCAAGCTGGAAGTTTTGCTGGGTATGAAAGCCCTGAGACAACGCATTATTCTATCGTAGATAAGGAAGGAAATGCTGTTTCAATTACAACCACCCTGAACAACTCATATGGAAGTAAGGTCTTTGTCGGAGGCGCAGGGTTTTTGCTAAATGACGAGATGGACGATTTTAGCTCTAAACCAGGTGTTCCTAATATATTTGGGTTAGTGGGTTCTAAAGCCAATGAAATTCAACCAGGTAAGCGCATGTTATCGAGTATGACACCTACTATTTTAGAATCTAATGGGAAATTGAAAATGGTGGTTGGCACTCCCGGTGGATCCACCATCATCACCAGTGTATTTCAAGTTGTCCTAAATACACTTGAAATGGGAATGAATATGCAGCAAGCCGTTGAATTTCCACGTTTTCATCACCAATGGTTACCTGACAATACACGCGTAGAGGCTAAACGTTTTTCTGAAGAGCAAATGCTGCGTTTGAAAGCGAAAGGCTATGAATTTGCTACCTCAGGTGGTATTGGACTTGTTGAAGGTATTTTAGTCCTCCCTGATGGTCGATTACAGGGAGGAGCAGATTCAAGAGGAGATGATACCGTTAAAGCTTATTGAAATAGCTTAGCTACCATAAATGCCGCCGCAGCAGCAGCTGCCCCAATAGATGTTACTTTTAGTGAGCCAATAACCGGATTTTGTCCGGTTATTTTGCTTTTAAAATAACCGAAAATTAATAGGGCTAAAATGGTAATACCTGCAGAGTATTTTAACCCATCTACTGGATGAGAAACGTAGAAGTAAGGGATCAACGGTATGAATCCTCCTACTATATAGGATATTCCAATTGTTAAAGCTGAATTTCGTGCCCGGTTTGGATGTGGGCGTTCTAATCCTAATTCAAAACGCATCATAAAATCAACCCATTTGTCTTTGTCCTTTGATATCGCTTCTACGACTATTTCTTGAGCCTCAGGGCTTAATCCATAATCCTCAAATACTTCTCTGATTTCATCTTTTTCACGCTCAGGTACACGCTCTACTTCTTCGTATTCTCGTTTTAATTCTGCTTCGTAGTGCTCTTGTTCTGTTTGGCCAGCTAAATAGCCACCAAGACCCATGGCAATTGAACCTGCAACAATTTCAGCGACACCCGCTGTTGTAACAATAGCAGCAGAATCCACGGCACCTGATAAACCAGCTGCTAAGGCAAAAGGTACGGTTAAGCCGTCAGACATGCCTATGACAATATCTGTTATGAATTCAGAGCTTTTTAAATGTTGTTCGTGTAAATGGTGGTCAGGTCCGTGCATAGATTTATTTGATGCCGTGCATCATTCGTTTTAATGGCCCTGCGGCCAATATGTAAAGTAAAATAGCTGCCGCACCCGCAAGAGAAACGAACACCATGAAAAATTCATATAAGTTGTGGATATCAAAGCCTAAGAAACTCGGCATCGCTGCACCTGGTTCTATGGATGGTAATAAGGCTCCCAATGTTCCTGCAAGTGCATAACCTGCCGCATTAGCAATGAACCAAACTCCCATCAATAAAGAAGAAAAACGCTTGGGTGCTAATTTGGCCACTAAGGACAAACCAATAGGGGATAGGCAAAGTTCTCCCATCGTATGAAATAAATACATACAGAATAACCACGCTACGCCTAATTTTCCTGATCCTAAATCTTTTACTTGAGAAGCAATAATGAAATATCCAGTAGCAAGTAATAGTAAACCGATGGATTGTTTAGCTGGTGAATTGGGTTCAATTCCGCGCTTCTGCATCCAGGTCCATAGCCAACTGAATGGAAATGCGAGTAAAACAATAAAGATGGAATTGGCATTTTGAACGGAACTAGGAGGTAATTCAATGCCCAAGAAATGTAAGTCTGTTTGTTGGTCCGCGATAAAGGTCAATGACGAACCTGCTTGTTCAAATGCAGACCAGAAGAACATGACGAAGAATGCAATAATATAAAGTACCCAAATACGATCACGTTCAACCTTACTCAACGTTTTGTCTGTCATAATCAAAAATGCCAAACTTAGTCCTGAAGCATAAATGATTGGGTAAATCCAGTCTTTAATAGGATTGGCTTCCGCCGTCGCTATAAATGAGTGGAATACATATACAAGTACTGCAAATATGAAAATTGAAATGCCAATGGATTGATTTGAAAATTCTGCTTTTTCAGATTCTTTCGAGGTGTCTTTAACAGCGTTGAAACTTGGTTTTAAGCCTACAGCCTCTCCAGAAGGCGAAACAATGAATTTATTTTTTAAGAAATAGAAAGAAATGGTACCAATCATCATGGCCGTTCCCGCTGCAAAAAAGCCCCATTTAAATGCTTCCACGACACGGACACCATCTACTTTCACATCTCCTACCCATGGACAAATTAGCATGCCTAAGAATGCACCTGTATTTATTCCCATGTAAAATATGGTAAATGCGGCATCTAATTTCGTGTCACCTTTCACATATAGTTGGCCCACCATCGAGGAAATATTGGGCTTGAAGAAACCATTGCCTATAATCAGAAAGAATAATCCTGACCACATTAAGATATTAGCTAAAGGTAAATTAGCCGCAAATGTATTTGCTGAGCCAAACAGGAATAGCTGGCCTAAAGCCATGACAAATCCACCAAAAATGATGCAATTTCGATTACCAAAATAACGATCCGAGATATATCCACCCAACATAGGAGTCAGGTAGCTTAACCCAAGAAATCCTCCGTATAAAATTGAAGCTTCGTTTTGTTTGAAGGCAAGTGCGCTTACTAGAAAAAGGGATAAAATGGCGCGCATGCCATAAAAATTGAAACGCTCCCACATTTCAGTCGTGTAAAGTACATAAAGACCTTTGGGATGCGAAGTAGAATTTTGTGTCATATGATAGGTTGTCGATAATCTTTGAGCAAGATAAAATAGTTTGTTTGAAAGTCTCTTAACTCAACTGATAAAATTTGCGGATTGATGGATGGAATTTTGAAAAAAGATGTGAAACCTTTTTCGTAATATTGTTGGTTCAAATCGTTAACTAGAAAATATTTCATGGGTAAGATTATCGCGATTGCAAATCAGAAGGGTGGAGTAGGCAAGACGACCACGGCGATTAATTTAGCTGCGAGTCTAGCTGCGTTAGAATTCAAGACGCTTTTAATTGATGCAGATCCTCAGGCAAATTCAACCTCAGGACTTGGATTTAACCCTAAAGAGGTTTCGCGTAGTATTTATGAATGCATGGTGGGCATCGCAACTGTGGGAGAAAGTATTCTCGCAACCGAGGTTCCTTTTCTAGATATTATTCCTTCTCACATTGATTTAGTGGGTGCGGAAATTGAAATGATTAATTTGAAAAACCGGGAAGGTAAAATGAAAGATGCGTTAGCATCGATTAAGGATGCCTATGATTTTATCATTATGGATTGTTCCCCTTCCCTTGGATTGATTACAATAAATAGCCTTACGGCAGCTGATTCAGTCATTATTCCTGTCCAATGTGAATATTATGCTTTGGAAGGTTTAGGTAAATTATTGAATACGATTAAGATTATTCAATCACGTTTGAATCCCCAATTAGTCATTGAAGGAATTTTGTTAACCATGTATGATTTACGTTTACGTTTATCTAACCAAGTGGTGAACGAAGTTAATTCGCATTTCAAAAACATGGTTTTCGAGACAATTATTCCTCGTAATATTCGTTTGTCTGAATCCCCTAGTTTTGGAATTCCGGCCATTTTGCATGATGCAGATAGCAAAGGATCCATCAGTTATTTAAATTTAGCGAAGGAAATTATTCGAAAGAATGGTTTACTTCAAACGGTATAAGTTATTCAATATGAGCATAAAGCAGGAGCAAAATAAAAAGCGTACAGGTTTAGGTCGTGGTTTAGGGGCTTTATTGGAAGATTCTGAAAATCTTCAAAGTTCTGCTAGTCAATCGGGTTCTTTAATTGGAGGATTGGATGGCGTTAATTTAATGGAAGAGATTCCTCTAGCTTATATTGAGACAAATCCATATCAGCCTCGTGAATATTTTGAGCAATCGGCACTAGAAGATTTAGCGGAATCGATTCGTGTTCATGGTATTATTCAGCCTATTACAGTTCGTAAAATAGGGGCACGTAGTTATCAATTGATTTCAGGTGAGCGTCGCTTACAGGCTTCAAAATTAGCCGAATTATCGCGTATACCCGCTTATGTGCGTACGGCAGATGACCAACAAATGATTGAGATGGCGCTGATTGAGAATATTCAGCGTGAAAATTTGAATGCCATTGAAATTGCTTTGTCTTACAAGCGATTAATGGAAGAATGTAATTTGAAGCAGGAGGATTTAGGAGCACGCGTAGGTAAAAACCGATCTACCGTGACGAATTATATGCGTTTGTTGAAATTGCCAGTTAATATTCAATTAGCAATTCGTGAAAATCAGCTCTCCATGGGTCATGCGCGTTGTTTGATTTCTTTGGATAATGCTTTGCTCCAACAGCAATTATTCAACAAAACGATCGCTGAGGAATGGTCGGTGAGAAAGTTGGAAGACGCTGTTCGTCAATCGGCTGCAGGAAAAAGTGAGAACGAAACGAATACTTCAAGTTCGATAAATGTCGAAGAAATTCGTGTTTGGCAACGTCAATTAACTGATTTTTTTAAGATACCGGTGTCGATGAAAATGAATGCATCCGGGCAGGGAGAAGTTAAGTTGCTTATTAAATCAGCAGATGATTTAAAGCGCTTATTGGAATCTATCCAATCGTAGATTTATGCGCTATTTTGTATTCTTTTTTGTTTTTTGGCTAGCTATGTCAACTGAATTGAAAGCCATTTCAATTGATTCAATTGTGCTTAAGGATACGGTGATAGTCAAGCCTAAACATAAAATTATACCACGCGTTGCCACCATTAGATCGCTCATTTTACCTGGATTAGGCCAAGCATATAATCGACAATATTGGAAATTGCCACTTGTTGCTGGTGCTTTCGTTTCGTTGGGGATGATTGCTAATTATAATCAAGTGCGATACCAAAAATACCGGGCTTTTTATTACATCGTTTCTCCTCATACGGATGATCCAACTTATATACCCCCTAAAACAGTTTCTGTGGTTTATGAGGATGGATTAGCTCGGGATTTAGATGTAAATCAATTGAAGCGAATTAATGATGGATTTCGTCGAAATCGAGATTATACCTATATTGGAATGTTTGTCGCATGGGCATTTAATGTTGTTGATGCGAATGTAAGTGCCCATTTGAAGACATTTGATGTCTCAGATGATATTAGTTTGCGGGTAAAGCCTGTCATTGATTTTGACCCTTTATCAAAAGGTTTGGTGTCAAGTCTGACTTTATCCTTTAATTTTAAAAAATGAATTCTATGCGAATTGTCTTAATTGGATACGGAAAGATGGGTAAAGAGATTGAGCGCCTTGCGCTTGGTCGTGGTCATACAATCGTTGCGCGAATCGACGTTGACAATGCACATGAATTAACAACGTTGACATCAAAGGAAGTTGACGTGGCCATTGAATTTTCAAATCCAGCTTCTGCGTTTGTCAACATTTCTACCTGTATCAAAAAGCAAATTCCTGTTGTTTGTGGAACGACTGGTTGGCTTGAAAAGAAGCATGAAATCGAGCAAGCTACTGCCGAACATGATGCGACGTTCTTTTATGCGTCTAATTATTCGATTGGGGTTAATTTGTTTTTCCAACTCAATCGTACGTTGGCCAAATTAATGGCTCCTCACAAAGAATACGATATCTACACCAATGAAATTCACCATTTAGAGAAAAAGGATTCACCTTCTGGAACGGCAATTACCATTGCTGAGGGCATTATTGATGCTTATTCAGATCGTACGAAATGGGTGAATAATGAAATTCCTCAGGCGAACGAGGTGCCGATTTGGTCACAAAGGGAATCTACAATTCCAGGAACACATACCGTTAAGTATATTTCCAAAGTAGATCAAATTGAGATAACACATGAGGCGTTTAGCCGCGAAGGATTTGCATTAGGAGCTGTCATTGCTGCCGAATGGATTCAAGGTAAAAAAGGAATTTTGGGTATGGAAGATATGTTGAAATAGTATTGAAATTCCCACTAAGTATTAATTCATATTAAAAAATATTACATGAAGTCACCAGAAACAAAAAAACCGACAAACAAATCAGCCTTTAGAGAATGGTTAGATTCTGTCATGTTCGCAGTTGTTGCAGCCACATTAATTCGGTTTTTCTTATTTGAAGCCTATACAATTCCAACTCCCTCTATGGAAAGTTCGTTAATGGTAGGTGATTTTTTATTTGTTAGTAAGATGCATTACGGGGTTCGTACGCCGAAGACCCCTTTGCAATTACCTTTGACTCATCAGAAAATTTGGTTCACGAATTTACCTTCTTATTTACGATGGATTGAATTACCTGTGTATCGTTTACCAGGTTTTTCAAAGGTTAAATCGGGCGATGCAGTTGTTTTTAATGTGCCCAATTTTGAGGAGGATGGTGATGCACCGTTAGACTTACGTACATTCTACGTGAAGCGTTGTGTGGGTACTCCTGGGGATGTGTTAGAGGTTAGAGACCAACAAGTCTATGTGAATGGGAAAGCGATGGAGAATCCGGAGCGGATGCAACACCCTGTTTTCATGAAGACAAAAGAGAATTTAGATGAAGCGTTTTTTGATACCTATGGTATTCGTAATGCTCCTGATGCGAGTTATGATTCAGCAGATTGGTTGCCTTTAGCGGATTCAACGAATCAATTGGTGGGTTATAAATTAAATACTTCGAAAAAACACATCGATGAGATTAAGTCTCTTCCGTGGGCAAAAAGTTTTGATTTTGATTCGTTTAAAGATCCCAAGGGGCTAACCTTTGTCGATATTTTTCCTCATGATACCGTTCAATTTAAATTTAATCGGGATTGGTATGGCCCTATTAAAATTCCAGCAAAAGGTTTGACAGTTCCGTTAGACTCTAAAAATGTGGCCTTCTATCAAGAGGCTATTCGCAATTACGAAGGGAATACGGGTATTGAATTGAAAGCAGGTAAATTATTCCAGGATGGAAAAGTATTGACCACCTATACGTTTAAGCAAAATTATTATTTTATGATGGGGGATAATCGTCATAATTCTGCCGATTCTCGTTTTTGGGGATTTGTGCCTGAAGATAACATTGTAGGGAAAGCCGTGTTTGTGTGGATGTCATTAGATCCGAATAAGGGCTTGTTCTCCGGTAAGATTCGCTGGAGTCGAATATTCCGATTTGTAGACTAAGTAAAAAGGCTTCCGAATGGAAGCCTTTTTTGATTATAATACTTTCAATACAAAACCTTTTAGGTAATTACTTTCCGGGTGGAACAGATTGATCGGGTGATCTGGACCTTGTGTCATTTGATGGATGACTTGAATTTCACGGCCAACGGCAATTCCGGCGGCAACAAGCATATTGTAAAATAATTCACGCGTAATTACCTGCGAACAAGAATAGGTAAATAATAAGCCGTTTTTCTTGATTTTCCGAAGTGCTAGTTCATTAATTTTTTGATACCCTTGCAAGGCTTTGTGCTTGGCGTTCATCGATTTTGCAAATGCAGGTGGATCTAATACGATGATATCAAATTCATTTTCGCAATTTTTTAAATAGGGGAGCGTTTCGCCAACGATAGCTTCGTGGGTCTTCGTTTCCATTTTATTTAACTGGATGTTTTCGTGGACTAAATCGATTGCTTTAGCAGATGCATCTAGTGAAACGACTGAATTCGCCCCAGCTTGTAATGCATATAATGAAAAACCACCTGAGTAACAGAACGTGTTTAATATGTCTTTACCCTCAGCATAATGAGCTAATAGTTTCCGATTGTCTCGTTGGTCTAAGAAAAAGCCTGTTTTTTGGCCTGTAATCCAATTAATGGAAAATGAAATTCCATTTTCTTGAATGGTATACGGAACTTTTACCTCGCCAAATACGAAAGAATTTGTACAGTTTTGTGCATATTCTGTCGGTAAGGTTTCGCGTGATTTATCGTAAATAGCTTTTACTTTTTTCCCTAAAGTTTTTTGAATGGCAGCTACAATTTCATCCCGGTCGCGGTGCATGCCAATGGTATGCGCCTGGAATACGATGACGTCTTTATACATATCCATGATTAAACCCGGGCAGCCATCTCCTTCGCCATGAATTAAACGGAAAGCATTTGTTTTGGGTAAATTTAGCAGGATACGTAAATCCCATGCATTCTGAATCCGGTTTTCCCAAAATTCCGATTTGTTCTTGATCTCTGTAAATGAGCAAATCTTGACTGCAATACTACCATGATGGAAATGGCCAGTACCTAAAAATTCATCTCGAGAAGAAAGTACATTGACCCAATCACCATCTTGTAAATTTGGACTTTGTTTCTGAATAGCTCCTGAGAATACCCAAGGATGAAATCTTTTAACCGGGGCATCTTTGCCAGCTTTGAGTTGAATGAATTTTTCCGTCATCCTGCAAAATTGCACAAAATTATTTAAAATCGGGTTGGCCAGCTTCTAACCAAGCAGAATACCAAACGTTTCCTACATGCTGAACAGCCTCGTTGAATCGGGTCTCAATTTGATTGTTTAGGCTTTGATGGTACGCTTTAGTGTACGCAGGTGCGTAGGTTTTAGTGAGCAATGTCCCTTTTTTGATGAATATATATTTTGACCTTGCGTTCGTTTTTTGGTTTAATTTTGCTTCGAGGGACAAAAGGATTTCCACCAAGCTATGTGAGCTAAGAATCCAATTCCACGTTTCTTTTTGAAGGTCTGCTATGTATTGAGCAGGTGCCGACCAATCTTCGAGGTCTGACTGAAGCATTTCGGGGATGACTGATTCCCAGAAGGCATGTATCCCAACTTGATTTGACTTTTGTCCATCGTAATTGGAAGTTGTATGTAGCGGAACATGTGCATCTGCAATGTAGTGGCCAAGTTCTGAGGATAGCTTGATAATTTGTAGGGTGTCCCTGTTAAAAAAGGCCTGTTTTAGCCTATTTTTCATGGTTGGGATAATCCAAGGAACAATACCATGTCGTTGTAAACTGTCATTGGTATATAATTGTATGGCCTTTTCAAAGTTCAAGTAAGCAATTGATTTGATCAGGTATCGATCTAAATCGATGTAATGACGTGCCGCTTCCTCATCTAAGGAATGTCGCCGTTGGTCAGGTAAAACAGCCAAGTTTTCTATGGCATGGATATGTCGTTTATAGAGTCCATTCAATTTGGGCGGTAGTGTAAAGATGGCTAGGTGATTGATCCGTTTGTGGGCGAAAAACCCCCATGAATAAGCAGCTATTGAGTAAAACAGGCATAATTGAAGTAAGAGTACCTGTCGAAATAATTTTTTGAATGATGTATTGTGATTTCTAATCATTTTGATTAATTTTGCAATTCAATTTTACAGAAAAGAGAATTTTTTAGAAGATGGCAAATCATAAATCAGCATTAAAGCGTATCCGTGCAAATGAATCAAAGCGTTTGCGTAACCGTTATCAACACAAATCAACTCGTACGTTGGTTAAGAAATTAAGACTTACAACGGATAAAGCGTTGGTTTCAGACTTATTCAAACAAGTATCTTCAGCGTTAGATAAATTAGCGAAGAAGAACATTATCCATAAAAATAAAGCAGCTAATCAAAAATCTAAATTAGCTAAGTTGGTGAACAAAATCGCTGCTTAAGTCTTTATTATCAAGTACTTGGAAAACCTCGCATCATGCGGGGTTTTTTTGTTTATGCCTGTTACCTTCGGGCATGTATTCCTCTAAAATTTCTGCACTTCGCGTGGATGAACGTCCACGTGAGATATTAGCCTCCCAAGGGAAAGAGTTTCTCCGTATCGAGGAATTGCTTGCCATTTTAATTGGTTCAGGTATTCCAAGTCTTTCTGCCATTGGGATAGCCCAGGAAATATTAAGTTCTATCGATTTCGATTTAAATCATTTAGGTCGATTTACGATGCTGGATTTTATGCAATTTCGCGGTATTGGTCGCGCTAGAGCCTCTATTTTAATCGCAGCGATGGAGTTGGGCCGTAGGCGAGCTTCATTTCTAACCTCTGAAGAGGTGCCCTTTATCCGCAGTTCAAAAGATGCATTTCAATTGTTTCGCCCCAAATTCATGGATTTGGGCCATGAAGAGTTTTGGGTTTTGCATTTGAATCGTGCAGCACGTTTAATCAAGATGGAGCGAATTAGTACAGGTGGAATTGCGGGTACGGTCGTTGATGTTAAAATGATCTTTAAATCTGCTATAGGCCAACAAGCCTCAACGTTGATTTTAGCACATAATCATCCATCTGGTCAGAAACAACCTAGTCAATCGGATCGAGAAATAACAAAGAAATTAAGTGAAGCGGGAAGGCTATTTGAAATTACAGTAGCTGATCATTTGATCATTGCTGCTGATACCTATGTAAGCTTCGCTGATGAGGGTTGGATGTAACAAAAAAAAGAGGCGTCTATTTGCCTCTTTCTTTGTAGATTTTTTGAAGTTTTGAACCCACGACAATTGAAATCGCGAACAAAATGATAAAAAATGCTGCTCCTGAATATCCCATAGTATTTTAATATTTATGCAAAAATAATCAATTTGTTTAAAGTAAGCCCTTTGTGCTAGGTAAAGAATTTAAATTTTTCACATCACGTTCTGCCGCCATTCGAATGGTTTTAGCGAAAGCTTTGAATATGGCTTCTATTTTATGATGTTCATTTTCGCCGGATGCTTGAATGTTTAAATTACATTTAGCTGCATCTGAGAAGGATTTGAAAAAATGTGAGAACATTTCTGTAGGCATTTCTCCAATCATTTCACGTTTAAATGTAGCATCCCAAACAAGCCAATTTCTTCCTGAGAAATCAATGGCCACCTGGGCTAAACATTCATCCATAGGTAACAGGAAACCATAACGATTAATGCCACGTTTATCGCCAAGTGCCAGCGCGAAAGCTTCGCCTAGCGCGATTCCTGTATCCTCAATGGTATGGTGCTCGTCAATATGCAAATCTCCTTGTACGTGCACCGATAAATCCACATTGGCGTGTTTGGCAATTTGATCAAGCATGTGGTCAAAAAAGCCCAGACCTGTTTGATTATTAGCTTTTCCTGAACCGTCTAAATTAAGTTCAATGGCTATTTTAGTCTCATGTGTATTACGTTCGTGTAGCACACGGCGCTCGGGTAACTTAAAGAACGTATAAATTTCATCCCAATGCGTACATTGCAAGGCAAGAGAATCTTTTAATTCATCCTTAATATCATTGTTTCCAATGTATATCGCTTTCGATCCTAGGTTTTTAGCTAATTGAATATCTGTTTCGCGATCACCCAAAACAAATGAATTTTCTAAGTCGTATGCCTCAGAAAAATAGCTTTGCAGCATACCGATTCCCGGTTTGCGTGTAGGTAGGTTGTCTTCCGAGAAACTACGGTCAATGTGAACTTGTGCAAATGTAATTCCTTCGCTTGCGAGGATGTCCAACATTTTATTATGTACAGGCCAAAAAGTATCTTCAGGAAATGAATTGGTTCCTAGTCCATCCTGATTGGTGACCATAACTAACTCAAAATCAAATTCATCATTGATTTTCTTTAGATTAGAAATGACATGAGGTAGAAATTCAAGTTTTTCAAAACTGTCAACTTGCTGGTCTACCACAGGTTCCACGATCAATGTTCCATCGCGATCGATAAATAAAACTTTTTTCATAGCACAAAGGTAAATGATTGTACTTATTTACGAGGATAAAAAATAAAAATAAGGTAATTTCGCATCTGAAATTAATCGTATGAGCCAATTGTTTAGTGTAATATCAGAGGAAGAAAAACTGCGAATCCAGAAACGGGTTGCGGTGATGTTGAATGAGAAAGAAGATAAAATCGCTGAATTATTCCCGGTTTGGGAGGCTATTATTTTGGGTGGTCTATTAAAATTAGTTCGTAATCGCATTCGTTTTAACGCCCTCTACAATTTCATCTTACAAAAACCTATTCCGGTCGTTTCTATCGAAGCATATTTGGGAGAATCGGGCACCAAATTTGATTTGGATGAAATAATGCGTTTTGGAGAGGGGATGATGAGTATTTTAATTCCTGATAAAAAGAGTGCCATCGCGATGTTGCTTTCTCGTGATTTAGGATGTAAAAGTTCATCTGTATTAAAAGGACTTACGCTGTTTTTTGGTTTATATGGTTATAAGTTGAAGCAAACAGATTATCCAGCTTTAAAAGATTGGAAGGCTTATAGTTCCTTCTTTTTGGCTATGAAATCTGATTTCAATGCCTTGTGTTCAGGTAAAGTGCAATATGCGATTTCAGACATTTTGTTGCTTTCGGATATCTTGAAGGTAGATCCAATGGTTGTTCTGGCTTATTCAGATGAATCAGAATCTCAAACAATAGCTTCAGTAGGAGTATTACAGCGAATTACGTTACCTATGATCCTGTCTTTATTGGGCGTCATCTTATTAGGTGGATTGGTGATTTGGTATACATCATTTCGTACGGTGGAAGATGAAGAAGGTCTAGTGGAAACGGAAGAAATTATTCCATTGGATAGTTTGAGTAAGTTAAATGATAGTTTGACACAGGCAGTGTTGGATTCGAATCGCTTAAAATCAGATTCATTAGTAACGTTGGTCTGGCCAGATGGTAAGCCATTTGATGTGGCAAAGACTTCTGTTATTGTTCCTGTTCATCAATATTTGACGGACTCCACGCAACTTGATGCCTCGGAATTTAGTGCTGCCGAATTGCAATTTGATGGTCAAAGCGACTTATTATTGTTGCCAAATGATCTTGTATTTAAACGGTTAGCGGAAGGCATGTCTAAATTCAAAGAAGTCCAAGTTAAATGGGTTGTGAATTCAGGAAAAGATGACCGCGCATCGTTGAAACGTGGATTTGTCTTGAAAAATAGATTAGTAGGTGAGGGGGTTTCTCCAGCACGTATTGAAGTAAAATCTGCTGATCCTGCCGTGTCGTTTTCAGGTAATGAGGCACAAGTATATTTGTTGCTTTCTAAGTGGCCTGTATTAAAATAGTGCAATTCATTTGCTTCCTGTTGTAAGTATGCGTACTTTTGTGACTTATTAGTACAAATGCATCCGCATAAATCGATTACAAGCAATTGTAAATCCCCTACCAGACTGATTAGAGGGCTATTAGGTTTAATTACGGATGTGTTAGGGCATCATAATTAAACATAAAAATCATGAGTGAAAAAATTCGCTTTGATAGTCTTCCTTTGTCGGAAGGTATCCAAGAAGCAGTAAAAGAAATGGGTTTTGAATTTGCTTCTCCCATTCAATCAGAAGCCATCCCATACGTTTTAGAAGGTCGTGATGTCATTGGGCAAGCACAAACAGGAACAGGTAAAACTGCCGCGTTTGGTATTCCAATGATCGAACATATCGTTCCATTTGAAAAATTCGTACAAGCAATTATCTTGTGTCCTACACGTGAATTAGCAGTTCAAGTTTCTGAGGAAATGAAGAAGTTAGCCAAATTTACGAAGGGAGTATGGGTTACAACGGTTTACGGTGGTGATTCAATTGATCGTCAAATTAAGTCGTTGAAGGCTGGTGCCAACATTGTTGTGGGTACCCCAGGTCGTGTGATTGACTTAATTGAGCGTCGTGCATTAAAGTTACAGCAAGCATCCATGATCGTTTTGGATGAGGCAGATGAAATGTTGGATATGGGATTCCGTGAGGATATTGAAAGTATCTTACAAGAAATGCCAAATGAACGTCAAACCGTTTTGTTTTCAGCTACGATGTCTAAGCCTATCATGGCATTGACAAGTCGTTATTTGACTGAGCCAAAATTAGTTAAGGTTGTTAAAAATGAAATCACGAACGTTAATATCGAGCAATTATACTTTGATGTGAAGGGGCGTGCGAAAATGGAGGTTACAACTCGTTTGATCGATTTCTACGCATTGAAACTAATGTTGATCTTCTGTAATCAGAAGAAACGTGTGGATGAAGTTGTGGAAGAATTGGTATCTCGTGGCTATGCAGCTGAAGGTTTGCATGGTGATTTACGTCAGAGCCAACGGACACAAGTAATGAACCGTTTCCGTAATGGAAATGTGTGTATTTTAGTGGCAACTGACGTTGCTGCTCGTGGATTGGACGTTGACAATGTGGATGCTGTTATTAATTATGACATTCCATTAGATGAAGAATATTATGTACACCGTATTGGTCGTACTGGTCGTGCTGGAAAATTCGGTAAGGCATTTACTTTGGTTGTAGGTTCTGAGCGCAATCGTTTGCGTGAAATCATGAATTACACGAAAGTAAAGATTGACAAAGGTGTTATCCCATCTTTCACGGATGTAGTAGGTATTAAAAAAGGCATGTTTATTGAGCGTGTGGCTGCTACTATCAACGAAGGAGGTCTTGAAGTATTTTCAGATTCATTAGAAAACTTACAGCATGCTGGTTTTTCTACGGAGCAAATTGTTGCTGCCTTAGTTAAAATGAACATGGGTATCCAAAAGAATGAATTTGGTGATGAAAATTTAGAAGGTGAATTTGAACGTCAATCACGTAAGTTTGGTCGTGAGGAGCGTGGCGGTGGTTTCCGTGATCGTGATTCCCGTGGTGGTGAGCGTCGTGGAGGTGGTCGTTTTGATCGTGATTCCCGTGGTGGTGGAGATCGTGGCGGTCGTTTTGAACGTGGTTCTGATCGTGATCGTGGTCCTCGTGGACCTCGCGTTGATCGTGAAGGAAAACCATACAAAACAGACGAAAACATGGTACGTATGTTCGTAAATATTGGCTTTAATGAGAAAATTTCTCCATCCAATATCGTTGGCGCTTTCGCAGGAGAAACAGGTATCCCAGGGAACGTGTTAGGTCAAATTCAAATTGAGAATAAACACACCTATGTAGATGTTCCTAAAGAATATGCAAACCAAGTGATCGATAAGATGGTTGGCGCACAAATAAAAGGCAAGCGTGTCTTAGTTGAAATCGCTAAGCCTGTTTAATCGTATTTTTTTTTTTTTTTTGAGAGGGGCAATCGAAAGGTTGCTCCTTTTTTTATGACTTTTTAAGCCAAAAATGTTGTTTTGGGGCTGTTGGCTTCAAGCTTAAAATTCCCATTTCGAATAATTCAATCGAATGAATAACGCATGGATTTTGGTAAAGTCTTTGCCAAAGCGAATGTGTGTTATCATTTGTGTGTGGATTTAAACATATCACAACGTGATCAGGCTGACTAAATAAGGCTTCTATACCACTCATATCAGCTTCAGTGATTTTCGTTAAATCAATTAAATGTAACTGGCCTTCCTTGAGTTTTAAATGGGCTCCAATCCCATGTATTAATGCATGTTGCAGGTTGCTAGGTGACTGTTGGTAAATCACATCAATCACCTCCGTGTACAGTTTATACACAAACGGAGAATGCAATCCATGTGCTGTTTGTGCTTTCCAGTTAAATCGAAGTCGCTTGAACATTAATTTAAACTAAAGTTTGTGATTAATTCAAAGGGTGGCGTATGTACTTTAAATGTACTTTGATCATTTAAATTCAAAAATGTATAATACCCACTCATTTGCCCAATCGATGATATAATAGGACATGCCGACGTATAAGTGAATGATTCGCCAGGTTCAATAATTGGTTGCTGTCCTACAACCCCCAAGCCATTTACAAATTCAGGAGAATGACTGCCGTCAACGATCTTCCAGAATCGACTGACTAATTGTGCAGGTTGATTCCCAATGTTTTTGATTGTAATTTGGTAGGAGAAAAAGTGCTTGTAAGGCGCCTGCAATTCATAATCAGGCAAATGAGTAACTTTAACGTCTATATGAAATCCGTTTTCGATGGATTGAGGCATGTAAGAGATAATTTTATGGCTAATGCCAACTTAAATTTACGGGAATTAATACAAAATGACTGGAAAAATATCCTGAATTCTTGTTTTGATCAAGAATGGATGGGGCAGTTGGAAAGGCAGTTGGCGGATGAATATGAGAGCCAACAAGTATTTCCACCTATTTCCGATGTGTTTAGAGCCTTGCAATTAACTTCTTTTGAAGACGTCAAAGTCGTTATTTTAGGGCAAGACCCGTACCATGGCATAGGAGAGGCGCAAGGATTTAGTTTTTCTGTTCCTAACGGGATTAAAACACCACCGTCGCTTAGAAATATATTTAAAGAATTAGCTGCTGACCTTGGCGGTCAACGTACACAAACAGATTTGACGGATTGGGCTAATCAGGGTGTTTTATTATTGAATACCGTGTTAACTGTTCGGGCTAATCAGCCAGGATCACACGCGAAATTAGGCTGGCAAAAATTCACCTCCATGATCATTAATTCCTTGAATCAACGAGATAAACCAATTGTTTTTATGCTTTGGGGAAATTACGCCCAACAAGCAGGCAAGCAAATCGATGAAACAAAACATTTGGTCATACGCTGTTCGCATCCCTCACCACTATCAGCCAATCGAGGTGGTTGGTTCGGAACAAAACCATTTTCTAGAGCGAATGATTTCTTAGGTAGTCCTATCCAATGGACTTAAATGCGCTTCAGCTGACTAGGGAAATACACAAATTGATTCGGGAATTCTAGTAAAAAGAACTCTGAAATAAGTGTTTCGATAGCTTCTTTGCGTCGTTCCTCGGTCGCTGGAATTAAGCATTGAATTGAAAATCCTTTTGAATCAGGCTCCTGATGTGAACTTATTTCGAATGCATGCGCTTGTTCGATAAAATCCCAAGCATTCAATTCAGGAATTATATGTTGCTTCAAAGCCTTGACTGCTTGAGCTTCAATGGCATTTTCTACAAAGATGGATATGTTAAATTGGATCATGGCTTGATTGTTTTTTGGGCTAAGGCATTGTACATAATTTCTGACAGGTGTAAACCTTCTTTATCAATGCCATCTTTGATTTGATGTCTACATGATGTACCATTACTCGCAATAATTGTACTGCTTTTTGTGGCTAGTAAGCGTGGGAATAAGACTAATTTGGCAATTTGTTGGGATAGGTCATAATGCTGTTTTTCATACCCAAACGAACCTGCCATACCGCAACAGCCGGTTGGTAATAATTCAACCTCATAATTTTCAGGAAAACTTAATACCTGTCGGGTGCTACTTAAACCTGCAATAGATTTTTGGTGGCAATGTCCATGCAAGACAATTTTTTGATTAACGGTCGTAAACGAATCTTTTGAAATCCGTTTAGCTTTAATTTCTTGTGCCAAAAATTCATCGATCAACAAACAATTCTCTTTGAGACTATTGGCTTCTGACCGAAGATCTTCATCAACTAAATTGGGGATTTCGTCTCGGAAACTCAGTAAGGCACTAGGCTCGATACCAATCAATGGTTTATTCTTAGTTACCAAAGGGGCAAGTTTCTGGACGTTGATGTTGGCAAGTTTTTGGGCCACGGCCAGCATGCCTTTTGAAATATAACTGCGTCCACTGATGATTTGGGTAGGTATTTCAACGCCGTATCCCAATTCATTTAGGAGTAAAATGGTTTTTTTGCCAAGTTCCACCTCATTGTAATTTGTGAATTCATCAGCAAAAAGATACACTTGACCTTGTTTAAATTCAGTTTGATTGACCTGTTTGCTGTAGCGTTTAAACCATGTTTCTAGCGAGGTAAATTGCACTTCAGGAATACTGCGATTCCAAGAAAATCCCATCAAGGTTTTGATAATGATACTTGTTCCAGGGAATGAAACTAGCAAATTATATAAAGGGGCAACATAACTAGCTAAAGCCTGTAATTTGGGAAAATGACCGATTAATCGGGTACGAATCGGTGTGCCTTTTTGGAGGTAATGTTGCTGAAGCGTTTCTGCTTTTAACTTACTCATGTCCACGCCAGAAGGGCATTCTGTTTGGCAACCTTTACAAGAAAGACATAGGTCTAAAATTGATAATAACTCCGGATTATTATAGGCCTGATCCCCATCAGATGTAATGATTTGACGCAGCATATTGGCTCGTGCGCGAGTGCTGTCTTTTTCATTCTGAGTGGCCATGAAACTAGGACACATGGTTCCTCCGGTGAGTGATGATTTCTTGCAATCTCCAGATCCCGAACATTTTTCTGCTAATGCCAAAGGGCCGTCTATTTCTCCATAGTGGAAATAGGTGGAAAGGTTCGTTGGCTCTACTTTTGGTCGAAAGGCTTCGTCCATGGGTGGTGTGTCAACGATCTTGCCTGGATTTAAGACATGGTGTGGGTCAAAAATTGCTTTAATCTCCTTAAACAATTGATATATTTCTGTCCCCATCATCGCAGGGATGAACTCGCCACGAAGGCGACCATCGCCATGTTCTCCACTCAACGATCCCCGATATTTCTTCAGAATTTCAACTGTTTCTGCTAGTAGCGTTCGGAATAACTTTTTCCCTTCAGCCGTATGTATATCTATGAAAGGTTCAATGTGTAATTCCCCTGCACCTGCATGGGCATAACAAGCAGCTTGTATATCGTACTTAGCTAGTAATGCTTGAATGTCTGCTACGTAATTAGGTAAATCTACTGGTGCCACAGCACAATCCTCAATGAGATTAACTGGTTGTTTTTTGCCAGGTAAATTTCGGATTAAGCCAAGCCCCGCTTTGCGAATGTCCCAACCTTTAGAAATATCCTGATTAAATAAAGTTGGGTAGGCGTAACCTAAATTGGCATTTTTCAATTTTTGAATCAGCTCGTCAACTTGAGATTTTAGTAATTTATCTGATTCAGCACGAAATTCAACCATTAAAATGGCTTCAGGTTTACCTTCAATAAAGGCTCTGTCATCCATGAAATTTGGATGATTTTCAGTAAATGAAAGGATGAAATTGTCTACTAATTCCGAGGCGGTCGGTTGGCATGCTAATGCCACAATATTCGCTTGAAGCGATTCTTGTAGCGTATGGCAATGAATACAGATTAAGGCTACGTGTTCACTGGGTTGATCCAGTAAGTTGATTTTCATACTGTGCACTACAGCGAGCGTGCCTTCGGATCCAGCTAATAATGCCGATAAATTAAATGGTTTGCCGGTTGGATTAAAGGGTTGCATGTCAACAAGTGCGTCGAGAGCATAGCCGGTATTTCTGCGTTTAATGGCAGGATTTGGAAATTTTTCTTGAATGAGTTGTTGGACCTCAGGATTGTTTAACATCCGGTGGATTTCACGATATATTTTCCCTTCTAGATTGTTTAGACCTGTTTTTTTATAGAATTCTTCGTTGGTAAGTGGATGTGTATGTATCTCAGATCCATCGGAAAGTATGGCGCGTGTTTCAATTAAATGATCGCGAACACATCCCCATACGATGGAATGTAGACCACATGAGTTATTTCCAAGCATACCACCTAGTAGTGCTCGGTTCGCAGTAGAAGTCTCAGGGCCAAAAAATAGACCAGAAGCTTCAATTTGCTTGTTTAGGTCATCACGTATGATGCCGGGTTCTATCCAGGCTGATTTCTCTTTTTTATTTAATTGGATAATTTTGGATAGGGCGGAGGATACCTCCATGACAATGCCTTCACCTACAACTTGTCCTGCTAAAGAGGTGCCGGCACCACGAGGAATGATGTTTGTTCGATGTTTTTCTGCGAATTGAATGAGTCTCTTAATGTCCTTGTAACTCGCGGGTTTCGCTACGGCGATTGGTTGAACCTCATAAACAGATGCATCGGTCGCATAAATTTTTCTAGCTAATTCGGATTGAAGGTTGTTTTTAAAAAATAATTCCCCTTCAAAATGAATGGCTAGATTTTCGGCATCGTGTTTACTCCAAGGCATGATTTACGCTATTGAATTTTAAATTTACGAAATCCAATCTTAATGCCATATGACCATTCAAAAGTTTATATTTTCTATTCATCCTTTC
>JACCDM011155872.1_pt1 | contig 22577 bp, 23 predicted proteins | sample 7445851 | NCBI WGS metagenome assembly JACCDM01 (sample SAMN15323438, study PRJNA562643) | freshwater metagenome | isolation source: river surface water | place: USA:Blue River Watershed | collected 2017-08-16
GATTGTGTAGCACTGGTTTTAGAGGCTGTGGAAGCACCTGCCTGTCCGCCGGCAACAGATGCTGCCACGATAGCGAGAGAAAGAACCACGAGGGTACGAGCTAAACGACCACGACGGTTTAACTTAATTCCGCCGGACGGATTGGCCTGAAAGCCTTGCCCTACACTGACTTTAGGGGTGCCACTGACTTTAGAAGAGAGTGTCATTGTGCTCATGGTCTTGCTCCTGCCATATACAACCTTGGGGAAGGTTTTCGAACATTTGTTCGATAAGAGAACAATACCCCCGACCCCCGACAAGTGCAAGATTTTTTCGAACAAATGTTTGATTTTTTCCACAGGCTGTGGAACCATCTGTGCATGGCCAAAAAGATATCCCCAGATGGCGAGCTCACCGGCCGCCAGGTCGAGATCCTCGACTTCATCAAATCATCCGTCGATAGCCAGGGCTACGCCCCCACCATGCGAGAGATCGGTGCCGCCGTCGGCCTCACCTCATCTGCATCGGTGAAGTACCAACTCGATATTCTCGAAGATAAGGGCCTCATCCGCCGCGGCGATAACTCAGGTCGCGCGATTGAACTTGTGATTCCAGATTCAGAACTTGGCTCTACTACCCCGGTCGATAAGACTCGCTTTATTCCACTAGTCGGTTCCATTGCAGCGGGTGTTCCAATCACTGCAGACCAGATGGTGGAAGAGACGATGCCGCTGCCTGAAAGCTTGGTCGGCAATGGCGATCTCTTTATGTTGAAGGTCAAGGGCGAATCAATGATTGGCGCCGCTATCTGCGATGGTGACTTTGTCGTGATTCGCCAGCAGAAGGATGCCAACAATGGTGAGATTGTTGCCGCAATGATTGATGGCGAAGCAACGGTAAAGACTTTCTCCCGAAAGAGCGGCAAGGTGTGGCTACTGCCAGCTAATGATGACTTTGCACCTATCGACGGAACTCATTGCGAGATCCTCGGTAAAGTCACAGCAGTTCTTCGCTCTGTTCGCTAACTATTCGCAAGCTGTGGCGAGCGCTAAAGCCAGCGCTATACGCTACTTATCGCTGTAATGTCCGCGAAGAGAGAGAAAAACAATCCGCTCCTCTTCAACGACGTAAACAATTCGGTGAACAGAATCAATCCGGCGCGACCATGCACCTTGATAGTCATAGCCAAGTGCCTTAGGTTTTCCAATTCCCTTGAACGGGGTTGCAATAATTCCTTCTATGAGTTTGGCAATTCGGATTAGTTGCTTAGGATTGTTTTGCTCCCAGTATTGATAATCCTCTTTCGCCTTATTAGAAAACTCGTATCGCATACCTTTGGACGTTGGGCTCACTTGCTAGCTTTTTTCTTTGCATGTGCAGAGAGAACTTTCATCTCTTCAAAGATATTACCCTTGCTGAATTCAATTCTTACAACCTGACCTGCAACTACTTGCGCGCGCGCCTCATCAAGATTTCGGCGGCTCTCTGGATGTCCCAATAAATAAACGGTCTCTAACATGTTCTCCCACTCGCTCTCAGAGACCAGCACAGCGTTTCCGGCATTGGAGGTAATCAATATTGCGTCTTGATCGTCATTTACCTCTTTGATAAGTGAGAAGAGATTCTGACGGGCGCGTGATGCAGGGATAGACATGTCTGCTCCTTCTTTTTTGTGAAGGATAGCAGACTCGTACAAGTTTTGGTACAACTACTTTCGGTAGCGGAAGAGCTCTATTCCAGCGCGGCTCATGAGAAAGAGGTCCCCGCTCTTGAACTCGCCAGCGACGACAACGCTCGCTTTACCGAATGCGCCAAGCACCTTCTTCCCAATCAAAGTGCGCACCTCTTTACCGCCCACTTTGCGAATTCGTTCAATCTCAATCTCCTGGTCTGCATACCGATCAAGCAAGTTGATGGTGAGCAGATAACGCTTGCCCGATAAGGGCCTTACCGCGGCATCATTGGGATGGTCGATCACGGCCGTTGCACTCTCCCCAGCTATCGCAGTCACGCTCTCAAAAACAACCGGCACGGGTGCATCCGGGTTGGTCATATCAATAACGGTGCTATCGCGCACAGCAACCTTATAAATCACAGTTTTACCTTGCAGAAAGAGAAAAACATCATCGGGCAGCAACTTCTGATTAATCGCGACCGCTGCCCTGCCCTCAGCACCTAAGACCTTAGATGGCAGGGTGATGATTGAACTGGTGAGCCCTGCGATGCGGCGAATTCGAATACCGATTTCTTGTGAAGCATATTGATCGAGAAGATTGATGGAGAGGTTATATCTCGTCTCGGAAACCTTACGCAGTGCAATAACGTTTGGAGTTTCTTCCGCAAAGGCGCTAGGCGCGGCAAGCGATGTCACGAATACGAGCCAGAGTGCAAGTATCGATTTACTGCGAACGCCCATCCTGACCTCTCTCAAGTATTCGCGTCGCCATTCGAATCAGCCATGAGTTTCGATGACTTGCTACCCACTTATATCCAAACTTACCCAGCGGCCCGGAAGCCCGCACAATAAATCCAAGGATGTAATTTCCGCGACGGCCTAATAGGTATGCAATTGCATCTGCGCCCACATAAACCTTGCCGGCGTGGACCACATGCACTGCCTGCGAACATTCTTCATATGTGAGGCCATACAGTGCAAGATCGGCGCGCTGATAGGCAATGGCATCAACGTCCAACTTTTGCTCTACCCACTTCATTGTTGCTTCACAGAAGCGACACTCTCCATCGGTAAGAACGACGATATCTGACGCCATTACGAAACACGTCGCTTAATCGCTTGCGCCAATTTCCAGGCGGCATAGAGGAAATAGAACTGGAAAGGAAGACGCGCATATGCAATCAGCGGCTCTGGCATCGGGCGATCGCTCCAATCAATTGCCATATAGATATTTGCGGGATAAACGGCGAGGAAGAGAGCGAAGGCACCATATGCACCCCGTAACTTCACCGGCTTGCCCAGCACCTTCTTCTCGAGCGGAGTCAGCAAGGCAAGACCAATCACAATCTCTGCCACACCACTTAAGTAGGTATAGATGCGTGGATCGCCCGGCAACGCTGGTGGCACAATCGCATCGAGTGGTCCAGGAAAGATGAAGTGACCGATTCCTGCGCCAAGCAGGATGTAACCCAATATCCGACCAAGATTGCGATTTTCCATAGTGAGAATCGTGGCAGAGATTGACCATATCTGAGGGATAAAACGTCAGCGGCGAGAACTAGAATCGCACCATGAGTTGGTTTGCTAATTTCAAAGCTAAGCGCGCTGCCAAGAAGGCTGCAAAGGCACATGCCTATGCACTAGCCGAATGGCGCGAAGATGTCGCTACTCTCGAAAGAATCATCACGGTAATCACCGCCGCTAGCAACGGTGAAGACTCTGTTCCCAATACCTTGATGCAACAGCCAGGTGAACACACCCTCTGGAGCGGTACCGGAATCTTCCACGAGACCGGCCGCACTCCTTCGCAATATGCGGGCGGTTCAACCGGAGTCAGTATTCCTGTCGGAGGCGGTGTTCGATTTAAAGTCGGAGCACAACGCGGAACTATTATCCCTGGTGCTGAAATGCAGATGGATAAAGATCAGGGCGTCGTAATGCTGACCAATGAGCGCCTTGTCTTCGTTGGACCAGTAAAGAGTCAAGAATGGAAGTTCGATAAGTTGTTGATGCTTTCAACCACCGATGATGAATCCGATTACTTCATCAGCGTTTCTAACCGAAAGAGTACCTCCGGTGTCAGATTCGATGTGGCAACTGGTCGTGAATTCAACCGCTTCTTAGGGGCTGCAACCGCAGCAAACGAACATGGCTTTGCCAAAGTGCTTGATGAACTTGAATCGCTGAAGAAGCAGGCGTTATCTCAAGAGCCAAAGTTAGTCTTACCTGCAGCTCCCCGCGCAATTACACAGTAGCCGGCAGGGTTAAGTCAGAGAAGGCAATGAGGGCGATTGCCGCTGCAATCAGAACTGCTGCAATCAGAATCGACAACTTCGTTCCACATCTCTGCGGCAATCCCGTAATCCCGCTGATGTGATCTTCCTTCATATCTTTAATCACATTGATGAAGTGCGCTGCAGTACCAATCAAGGCACCTCCCAGCCACATCCACAGCGGTGGAGCCATCCCTTTTGAGAGCGCCATACATGAGGGCAATGCGCCGAATGCAACCGCATATGGCAACCACGAAAATACATTGAACTTGAAGAAGAGGTTGTATGAGAGAGCCCAGCCGATAGCAAAGACTGATAGCCCTCCCCCAACAAATCCCAATGGTCCGAGGAGATTGATAATCAGCGCCAGAACTGTTGCGATACGTAACGAGTTCTGCAATAACTTGGTCGTGATCATCTCTGAAACGAGCGGTTTATTCAATCGGTTATGGGCAAGGTCGTCGCGATAATCAATCAGATCATTACTCCAGCCCACGACTAATTGCCCACAGAAAACACCTGCGGCGATCACGATGGATGGACCTTCCCACCAAAACAACTGTGCGAAGTAGTAGCTCACTGATGTCACAAGAACTGTGGGACCAAAGTGAGAGGCGCGAGCTAAGCCAACAACTGTGGTGAGTAATCTCTTCACAGATGCGACTGTACTCCTTTACTTGCGGTGTGCGGCCTTTGAGAGATAGAGAGCAAAGACGAGTGCGATAACAATTCCAGCGTTCAGGCCCATCTCGTACATCGAGCGACGAAAAGCCTCATCAGATTTCGTTGACTCAAGGGTCAGTGCGGCGCCAACAGTAAGGATATGTCGCACTGCTGCAATAACACCGATAATCAAGAACTTATCGAGCTGAAAGACTCCGTCAGTAAAACGTGAGATAACCGTGCGGAGAATTTCTAGAATGATGACAATAAAGAGAATGTCATTGACGCCCTGAATCATTCCATTGGGAAAGAAAGGGGCGGTCTCCATTAGTCGTTTAACGCTGAAGAAGAATGCTCCGACACCGATCACAAAGAGTGATATCGCAAGAACGGCATGGAAGAGATCTTCAACTAAATCAACGAGTTTTACCGGGATGATAGATGTCTCGACATCAAGGTTTTCTTTTTTCTTCATACATAAAAGTACAGGTGGTGCGACAGGTGCGCTACTTCAACTGGCACTTAGGGCAGAAGTGCGATGAGCGATTACCGAATGCAATACGCCTAATCTGTCGTCCGCAGCGTGGGCACGGCTCACCCTCTTGACCATAAGCGGCAAGCGAAGTCTCAAAGAATCCACTCTCGCCATTGACGTTGATATACATCGCATCAAAGGATGTTCCACCTACCTCAACGGCTTCAGCCATTACCTCTATTGCGGCATCAACTAGCGCACCGATTTTCCGCACCGATAGCTCATTGGCAGGCACTTCCGGATGTATCCGAGCCCGCCATAAAGATTCATCAGCGTAGATGTTTCCCACACCGCTCATGATCTCTTGATTTAAAATCACCGATTTAATTGCTGCCTTGCGAGATTTCATGTCAGCAATCACTGCATCTCTATCAAAGGCAGCATCAAAAGGATCGACCGCAATATGCAACGCTGAGGTCGGCACACCATCGTGCATCTCTTCCACCGACAACCACCCAAAGGTGCGCTGGTCGCTATAGACCAACTCTTGTCGCTTCAACCCTTTCTTCAGTGCAAACCGCGCCCGCACATGCCCCGGCTCTGCTCGGTCTTTGCGGGGAAATAAAAATTGCCCCGACATACCCAGGTGCGCTACCAACGCTTGATCGCGATCGAGCACAAACCACAAAAACTTGCCGCGGCGATTGACTGACTTAATCCGCGCACCGACTACGGCGCCAAGTGGCCCAAGAGATGCTGGCTTTAATACCCTAGGGTGTAAACCTTCTACGCCAGTGAAGGTGAAGCCAGTTGTAAATTGCGCCAGTCCCCTGCGAACAGTCTCAACTTCAGGTAACTCTGGCACGCCCTAAGTGAATTACATTCCGTATAACTCTGCAATTTGTACACAAACGAAATGGCCCCGGGCGACTAACCCCAGGGCCATTAAGTGTGCGTCTCTCTGGTGGGATTTGAACCCACGACCTCCCTCCTAGTCAAGGGGGCGCTCTATCCACTGAGCTACAGAGAGACGTAGCCGAAAGTTAGAGCAGTCGAAAGAAATTTTCGGTAGGTGAAATTTCACCTGTGGATTCCTTTTGCTTGCGAGAATCCGAGTTCTTGATATTGTTTAGTCACCTAGTCAAGGGGGCCTTCGCTATAAAGCGGATGAGCTACAAAAACCCGCAGAGAAATCTGCGGGTTTTGCTTTCTTCCGGAACTTGTCACCCCACCCCCATAGCCTTACAACCATGATCAAGAACATCCTCTCCGCCCTACGCCAAGCCCGCATCGATAACGAGCTGCAAGAGATCCTCACCGAAGGCAACCGCACCCGCGAGAGCGCCAACACCATCCGTGAATTCCTCCTCAAGGTCCTGCAGGAAGATATCGATGGCAGAGAGAAGTTCAATGACGAGATCCTGCAAGAGGCAGCTGAACTCATCGAAGAACTCGGCCCCGGTGCCTTCTACTGGATGGCAGATATCGCAGTACAGATGACTGTTCTCGCCCAATGCGCACTACGAGATATACCTACCAATGTGGAGGCAGAGCTAGGCAAGGATGCGAGTGCGGCGGAGATTGTTAAGTGCGTGGTGGTTATTTAGTTAGTAGCCGAAGACATGTACTGATTCGACATCGATTGGATCTGTAGTTTCCGCAAAGAATGCCCCGACTCGATTGAGAACTGTTGAATAAATCTTTTGTCTTGCTCCTGCTTTTGTGACTCGTATTTGAGGCACCAACAGAAATAGATGATTTGCAGAAGGACAGATGTGTGTCTTCCAAACATCCAGCAAATCCATATTGTTAGCTATAGTTTTGCCTCGTTCGACTTCCACAATGATTCCGCCGCCCGGAATTTCCTTATAGAAGTCAGGGCGAATTCCTGGAACATTTATATCCGAGAAAAGTCCCTTCTTTTCAGAAGCAAAGCCAAGGGATTCCAAGCAGGGCGTGATTGCTTCTTGAATTCTGAGACTAGAGGCTCCGAAAATATGGGCAGATTCAATAGCACTACTCACTGATTTTTCCTCGAGTATGCCTTTTAGTGAAAGGGCTACCGAAAGCACATTCTCGTATTGTGAGATCACCGGAGTTCGTAGTCGCTGAAAACTATGAAACTCAATTGCGCCCATTTTGGCAGCTTAATTGAGCAGGGCACCAGAAGCTAGCCCTTCAGTGGTCATTATTGGTGCGTCGATCCCACCATTTGTCAGTCCTCCTACCTATTATTCAGTGCGGAGGAACGATGACAATAAAGAAGCGTGTTTATAAAGAGCCTACAAACCCTGTTGGAACAGTTGCAGAGCTGTTCGCAGGCGTTGGTGGGTTTCGCATAGGTCTTGCCGCCGCCGGATGGAAGACCGTTTTCTCGAATCAATGGGAACCATCCACAAAAGTCCAACATGCTTCAGATGTATACCTTGCCCGCTTTGGCGAAGAGGGCCATAGCAATGAAGATATTTCCAAAGTTGAGAAACTTCCCAAGAAAGTAGATTTACTTGTTGGCGGATTCCCTTGTCAAGATTATTCAGTCGCAAAGACACTCAATACATCTAAAGGTCTCAGAGGTAAAAAGGGTGTTCTCTGGTGGGAGATTCTTCGACTCGTTTCACAGCACCAACCAAAATTTATTTTTCTCGAAAATGTCGATCGACTATTGAAGTCTCCGTCATCCCAGCGCGGCCGTGACTTTGCAGTCATGCTCAACACTCTTGGCGAAGAAGGCTATGAGATTGAGTGGCGTGTGGTAAATTCAGCTGAGTACGGATTTCCGCAACGTCGTATTCGCGTATTTATAGTCGCACGCAGGAAAAAATCAGGGAAGAAAGATCCGAAGCAGATAATTCTCAAGTCAGGCATTCTCGCCCGAGCCCTTCCAGTTCAATCTACTGAGAACGACGTTACACAAATTGATTTGACCGACGATGCTGATGTCATTTCCTCCAAGTTCAACAAGGGCTTAGATAAGAGCCCCTTTCTTACAGCTGGATATTTTGCAGATGGCATTGCATACACGCTCAAAACTCAGGCGAAAGAGAGTTCTGAGAAGTCAGTCCTAGGTGATGTTCTTCAAAAGGATTCAGAAGTCCCAAATGAGTACTGGGTATCTCCAACAAGATTAAAGGATTGGAAATACCTGAAAGGCGCCAAGAGCATCGAACGCGAACACAAAAGTTCTGGAACAAAGTACAACTACGCGGAGGGAAAAATGGCATTCCCGGATCTCCTGACGAACCCTAGCCGCACGATTCTTACCGGCGAAGGCGGAACAACTCCATCCCGCTTTAAGCACATCATTCAAACGAAAAACGGTTGGCGTAGACTTACGCCAATCGAGCTCGAACGACTCAATGGCTTCCCAGACGACTGGACGAAGTTTGATCAAAATGGAAATGTGATATCCGATGGAAAACGCGCATTCTTTATGGGAAATGCACTTGTGATTGGTCTTGTTGAAAAAGTTGGGAAAGTTATTGCATCGGAAATAGGGAATTAGTAATAGACAATCTCACCGCGTTTACTCCGAGAGCCTTCAACCTTGGCGGGCTTGACAAAATAATTTAATGGAGGCGCAATCGAAGCAATCAGTAAAGGTGTGGTCAAGTGAGTTCGCATTGCCCTCAAATGTTTGACATATCGCTCATATGTGCCGACGGCGCCATCAAATGCGCCTTTCTCCTTTAGCCCTTGACTAGCGACAATCACGATTCCAACCCCTTCGCCGATATCAACTTGCTTGGGAAGGTAATTAACTTCAGCTGCAAGAACAGGCTTCATTAAGTTCCATGCTGCTGCCTCCCCATGATTAAAGGCAACCTCAATCGCCACGCCAGTAATAGTTCCATCATGTCGGGACACCGACTTGGAAAAATCTAGGGTCCAAGCTGATTCACTCTTTGCCGTGTAGCCCTGGGCGGAAAACAAATTTGTCTGCGGAATCCAGTCCAGCTTGGTTAGACGTTCATCCAGAAGGTAATTGATTGCTTTACTCAAGCTTTTAGTTATTTCTCCCGAGTTGTTTATATCGGCATGGACTGACGCAACTTCTTCTTCACTTACCTCAAATACCGCTTGTTGAATCTCCGACCATAGAGTTGAAAGTTCCGGAACCGACTTCAAAATTTCAATTGCAAATCTGTGGGAGTAGAGGCTTTCGAATTCCATGCGTAGCACCTGTTCATGAAGCGAAATTGATGTCGCAATTGTAAGCCTCATTAATTGATAAACAAGGTAGTAACCGAGATTTCTTTTGCTATTTCATTTGCCTTAAAGGCTATTTAGAGAAAAAGTAAGTCCCCAGCGATTAGGGCCGCCGAGGACTAACTTTTTCTTTCTCCCATCACTCCTTGTGATTGTCGAGAAAGGAGGAGTTATGAACAATGAAATAATAATGTTTACAGTTGATATTGCAAGAAAAAAAATGATCGATTTTAGAACTACTTTTAGTAGGATTTTAAGACGAAGTACCCCAGCGGCTTTGCTTGCTAGGCGTCAATAAGAAGATCAAGTTCACAATCGGAACCAGCATCCACCATCCCGCATGATCCGTGTCGTGCATACGGCGGATAGTCACTGTGACACCTGGAATGAAGAGCAGGATTGTTACGACATCACCCAACATATTTCCTGGAATGAAGATATCGATGATGCTGGCACCGAGACCGACAAGCCAATTGAAGAGCACGAAATACCAGAACTGGCGACGGGTGGCTACGCCCTTAACATCCAAAGACTTGCCAAGAGTTGCAATATTGATATCAAAGAAGTTCTTCATCTGAAAATCTTACTGGTGTTAACGAGAGTTTTGAGCGAGGAAAGTCAGAATCTGTTCTGCGTAGTTTGAGGGCAATTTTGGACTGTGCGCTCCGCGGGCTACTCGCCAATAGACAATCGGGGCTGCGCATGAAGTTAACTTCTGCACCGTTGTCTCTTGCCCTGGGATGGTGGGATCGAAATCCTTCTTACCGAAAGCAACGGATGAGAATTTAGGTGCAACACACTGATTTACCTTTGCAACGCGATTGAGGGTCTCAACGGCGCTGGTATACCTATGGAAATTGAGCTCTCCCCCATCAATCTTGATGGTGGGGTCGGCAACGCCATGGATATGAAGGAGTGCAAAGGGGTTTGCGCTGGTGCACTCTGAATCAACGTCCATCGCACCCGCTAATGAAACAACACCGGCGACCTTGCCCGTCTTGCAGGCATAGGCAAGTGACATAAATGCACCATTACTATGTCCAACAAAGTAGATGCGATCTCTGTTAACTGGATGCTTGGCATCAATCTCATCAATCAACGAATCCAAGTATGCGATGTCATCGACATTGGTTCCGGGCTTCTGGCAACATGCCTTTGCGGCATTCCAGACACGGCGACCATCTTTGCCCACTGTTCCATCAGGAGCGATGTAGATCATTCCAAGTTTCTTAGCCACCGGTGCCAACTTCATGTAATTCTCTTGGTGCGCACCACTAGTGGATGCGCTGTGAAGCATGATCAGTAAAGGTGCTGGCTGAAAAGATTCAGAGGGCAGATGTACCGAGACCGGCCTATCGCCACCGACGACGAAGTAATTGCTCGCCGCCTCAGCCGGAACCGTTGCCAATGCTGACGCTAGGACGACAGCAGAGAGCAACAAGGGGCGAATTCTCACCCGCGTAATCTAGCGGATTACTTGATGCCGGTTATCGTGATGTTGCGAGCGAGCACGGTCTCATTTTGAGTATCTGTGGCTGCAAACTTCATCGTGATCGTACAAATTCCATTGGTGATGCCTGCAATCGTGGCTTGGGTATATGTTCCCGCGCTCGTTGCATACGGTCCAACTCCTGTTACAGAACAGACAGTTGGAGTGGAGTTAGTAAAGGTCAAGAGATCGCCAAGGCTATTGAGTGAACCATTAGATGGACCATCTACGTATGAGACACCTGCGACGAAGAGGCCGGGAGTCTTTCCGGAGAGTGCTGATGACCATCGACTCAAGCGCACAGTCATATTTGCCTTGTTGATGGTGATGTTCCTAGTCAATGTTGGAGCAGCTGCCCAGCCATCATTTCCTGCTTGAACCGCTTGCAAGGTGCAGATGTTGCCATTGCCCTTTGCGCCTGCTGCACCCTTAACGCTGTAAGAAGAACCGCTTGCAGTGACGGTACAAACATCCGGTGTTGTGGTCGTGAGGGTCACCGCAAGTCCCGATGTTGCTCGAGGCGCAAGGATCGCTGTCTGTGCAAATCCGATTGCAGATGGAGTAGACATTCCAATCGCCTGTGCAACATTGGCACCAGGTTGTGGTGAAACAAGTTTTGAAACAACTGTGCTGAATGTCAGCGATGTTGGAAGCCAATACTGAGTTCCCGCAAATGTTGCGCTGATGGTGCATGTGCCGTTCCAGAGTGCTTTAACAACTGCACGAGTATGAGAGGTTGCAGAACCAACAAACGATACGTTCTCAACCTTACAGATTGATGGCGTGCGAGAGACCAACGTCATCGCCGCTGTGTCTGTTACTTGTTCGTTCAGAGTTGGCTGAGCAGAGCTGCTTACTTGAAGATCAAGATTTGCGCCCTCTACTGTTACTGCGCTGCCCCACGTAGGTCTAATAACCGTTGATTCCTTGCGCAAGGTGATGGTGCGAGAAACTGCCGAAGCAGGCGCGTAAACATCGTTTCCGACCTGACTTGCTTGGATCGAACAGTAGGCATTGCTGGAAGTTGTATATGGCTTCACGTAACTCAATACCGAAGTGGTCTCCCCTGCAGTTACTTCACATACTGTAGGAGTAGTGCTCTTCAAAGTTACAGGTAGCCCCGAAGTAGATGTAGCAATCAATTGGGTTAACGGACCGCCAAAGAACCTTGATGCCACAGGGTTAAAGGTGATTGTCTGAGCTACGCGTACAAAGCGAAGTGATCGAGTCACCGGTGTAGCCGCAGCCCAGCGATCATCTCCAGCCTGAGTTGCTTGAAGCTGACAGGTATTGAGATCGCCAGTGATTCCTGCTGCAGCTGATACTGAGTACTTACCGCTTCCATCTTGTGCAACGGTACAGACCGCTGGAGTAAGCGATGAGATAGTGACTGCAAGGCCTGAAGTCGCTGTCGCAGTCAATGCAACGCTCTTATCGGATGCTGAGTTCACTGGCTGAACGAAGTTAATGGCTTGCGCAGCACTAGCACCTGGCTGTGGTGTTGTGATGCCCGAAATAGTGGTGCTCACTGTTGAAGTTGATGGCAACCAATAACTGTTTCCAGCAAATGAGATTTGGATCTGACAAGAGCCGTTAAAGAGAGCTTTGACTGTTGCCTTTGTATGAGCGGATGAATCCCCTACATAAGTTGGTTCTTCAACGGTACATACCTTCGGTGTATTGCTCCTAAAGGTAAGTGGAGCAGTGCCGGCATTTGATTCACCTGCGAGAATCAGTGGAACGCTCATGACGGAGACTTTGAGATCAGTGCCGTTGATCGTAATTGGGCCGGCCCATGTTGCTTTCAGCGTCGTGTTCTCTTTCGACCAGGTAATGGTTCGAACAATCGCAGTTGCGGGAGCAAACTCGCTATTTCCAGCTTGCGATGCCTGCACCGAACAAATCGCAGATGTCGCAGCCGGTAGTGGTGTTACGTAGTTCAACACGGTAGCTGTTTCTATGATTTCAATCTTGCACACTGCCGGCGTTGATGTGGTGAATGTGACCGGAAGTGCAGATGTAGATGTTGCAACTAGAGGTGTTCCCGCCCCTCCGTAAAAACGAGATGAAGCAAGATTGAAGGTGATTGTCTGGCTCTTGCGAACCCAGGTAAAGGAACGAGTGACTGATGTGGCAGCTGCCCAACGGTCATCGCCTGCTTGAGATGCGGTGATTGAACAGGTCACAGTAGATCCGCTTGCGCCTGACTCAGATTTAGCTGCAAACGATCCATCTGACTGGGTGACAATCGAGCAGATTTCTGGTGTGGTGGATGTCAATGTCACAGGAAGTCCCGAGGTTGCCGATGCGGCCAAAGGATTAAGAACTCCAACTTCGCGGTTTGCTGGAGCAGCAAAGTTGATTATCTGTGGAGCACTAGCACCTGGTTGAGGAGTAGTGATGCCAGTGATTGTTGTACTGAATGAAAGCGTTGATGGCAGCCAATAACTAAATCCTGGGAAGGAGATTGATAACTGGCAGGTGCCGTTCCAGAGCGCCTTCACTGTGGTGGTTGTGTGAACATCGGCCGTTCCAACGAGTTGTGTCTCTGAGATTGAGCAGACTCTTGGCGTGGTTGTTGTGATCACAGCAGCTGTATCGCCACCTTGGTACTCGTTCAAGAGTGGTTGATTTGAACTTGCGACCTTGATGGAGAGAGTTGCGCCAGCAACTGTGACTGGCCCGCTCCATGCAGTGGCAATACGTGTTGCTTCCTTCATGAAGTTGATGGTCTTGCCTTGTCCTGTCGCAGCCGCATAAGTTGCGTCACCAGATTGGTTGGCTGTTACTTGGCAAGCAGAACCTACTCCCGCTGGAATTGGCAGCACGTGAGTAACAGCTGGCTTTCCGTCAACCTCAACTATTTGGCAGACATTTGCTGGTGATGCCTTAAATGTCACGGGCAGCCCAGAAGTTGCGGTCGCAATCAGCAAGGTAGGTGCTCCGCCGTAATATCTCGATGATGCAAGAGTGAACGAGATTGACTGTGAGGTCTTTGTTGGTGCAAGAGTTTGAATCGAGGCGATTGGTCCCAGCAGGACTCCACCTTGTTCTGCCAATGGTCCGGTGTAAGCAAAAATCTTGACACGGAAGTACACGAATTGATCTGGCTTCAGTCCTGTCAGTGGCAGGCTAATCACATTGTTCTGAGCGTTTGTGATCGCAAAAGGTGTCGCAGCTGAGGTGACAGCTCCACTTTCGAGTTTAGGATCACTGCCGTAGATAAAGTACAGACGGGTATTGCCAGCGCCTGCATTTACAGAAGCATTGAGCGTCACGCTGCTCTGAGTCTGCTGGCTTCCATAAGTGTTATTTACTACAGGCATCACTGGATTGCCCACATTGGTCAGAATTACTGACTTTGCAATGCCGGCAGCATTGGTCGCCTCATAGCGGTAGTAGTAACGAACTCCTGGAGTAAGACCTGTCATCTCTGCCGTAACAGTGACGGTGTCGATACCGGTGTACTTGGTTTCAAAATTGACGACTTTATTTCCAGAAACCAACGCAGAATCAGTTCCATAAACGAATCGAATCGATGTGGTCTGTCCATTTGGATTAATGCGACCGGTAACAGTTGTAGCTGGAGTGTTAAGGCCGGTTGTTGGTCGAATAATTTCAGCGGTTGCAACTACACCTGAGATTGCGGCTGTGGTGAAGGTTGCTACCTCTGAGGTAACGGACGCAGCACTATTGCCTGCAACCACTTTGTAGTAGTACGTGGTTGAACTCTGAAGGAAAGAAACATCAAGCCCGATGACGTTTGCGGTATTTCCATAGATTGTGCTTGCAGTTGGCATAATGGTCTGAGTGTTTTCACGGAAATCTGGATCTGTTCCGAAAACAAAGGAGACATTGGTGGCTCCATTGTTTGCATTGATAGTTCCATTAAGGCGAGCACTCCAACCGGTGATATTTGTTGCTGGCTTCACAATTGGAGTTGGAGCAGTTACTGGAGCTGCAATGGTTTTAAACTCACCAGTTGGAGTAGTAAATGTTCCACTTTCATTGGTTGCTGTGGCGCGGAAGTAATAGGTCTTCGTTGGCTGTAGCCCATCCATGACAACAGGAAGTTTTGTGGCTTCGCCCCCCACAAGGGCATTTGGGGTCAGATTGATTCGCTTCACGATCTGGGTGAATTCTGCATCGGTTGCGTATTCGAAAAATGCAGTTGTTGGGGCATTGTTGGGATTAATCTCAACGGATGCTTCCGCTTGAAGATGAGTGATTCCAGTGATGGTGCTGATCAAGACAGCTGGATTAGTGACTGCTGGTCCACCATCGGTGGGTGATACGTAGAGCATGTTGTTGAGGGTGGTGCCATCAATATTTGTGACAGCGCCCTTGGTGGAATCGGCTTTGAGGGCGTCTGCTACCTGTGCAACTGTGGCGCTTGGATTGAGTCCAAGATAGACCGCGGCTGCACCGGCTACGTGAGGGGCGGCCATGGAAGTTCCTGAAATTGTGATTGTTGCCGATGGAGATCCAATCCAACCACCTGTAATTCCAGCACCTGGAGCGAAGATATCGACGCAGCTACCGAAGTTTGAGAATCCGGCGCGTGCATCAGTGCTTGTTGTTGCACCAACAGTGATTGCAGTTGGTGCACTTGCTGGCGAACGTGTACATGCATCCTTTGATTCGTTACCAGCAGCTGCTACAACTGTGATGCCGGCATTTGTAAGGCGCAAGACTGCATCGTTAATTGCGGAAGAGGCATTACCGCCAATAGAGAGATTGAGAACTGCTTGGCTCTTTGGGTTTGGATTGAGTGGAGAGAGAATCCAATCGAGACCGGCAATAACAGTTGAGTACATTCCCATTCCGTTACAGAAGAGCACGCGAACTGGAACTACGGTTGCATTCTTTGCAATTCCGTACTTTGTGCCAGCAGCAGTAGTTGCAACGTGAGTTCCGTGACCGTTGCAATCAACAGTTCCGTTGCCATCGGCAACTCCACTAAAGCCACTTGTTGAAATTCTTCCGGCGAGATCTTCATGAGGGAAGATTCCGGTATCGCCGATATAGATAGTCGAACCTTTACCCGCGCTGCGATATCCATAATTTCCTTGGTAGCCGGTTGCAGTTGAAACAACTTCGCGTTGATCGATGCGATCTAGACCCCATGATGGCGTCGGAGTTTGATTTTCCTGAACAGCCAATCCGCTAATAGGCATATCTTTCTCAACGGTGAGAATATTTGGAATCTTCTTCAGTAATGGAATAAGCATGTCAGGTAAGTTGACGACAAAGCCATCAAAGGCGTACTTGAACTGGCCATCGATACGTCCGCCGGCTTTTTTGATCGCGTTCTCAACAGTGGCGCGAGCCTCCGGCGTAATCTGCACAATGTAATTGGATGATGGACCCAAGAGCGCAGCTTCCGCATGGGCAGAGCTACCAAGCACCGCAGTTAATGCAATAGCAACGGTTGCAGCTGAACGGAAGGACTTGCGCTTAAAGGCGAACATGCGGGCTCCTGAAGTTAGGTTCACTGGGATAACCGTATTCGTAAGCCGATTTTATGCAGCCACGTATTCAGCCGGATGACCGGTCAGCCTTAACTCTTCTCTATATTCTTCAAGATTGAATGAATCTCTTTCGACATCTTTTTGATTTCCATCAGCTCCTGCTGAGCCAAGGCTCTCGCCTCTTTCGCATATTCAAACTCTGCCAAGGCTGCTGCATGGGTTTCATCAATCTCTTTACTGACTTTCTCGGAGGAACGTTGCTGCCCCACCATAATGATGGAGAGAAGAACTAATTGCAGAAAGGTCTGTGCCACCCAATCGACAATCGTCAGGGTGTCTCCAGATCGGATTGCTGACGGCAGCGAGATCAAAGCAATTGCAGCAAAGAGGTATGCAGCCCACATTGTCGAAACAACAGAGGTAATTTTCTCCGCGATACGGCGATTGAAAGCGTTAATCCGGTCCATAATCCAACGCTACCGATAAACTCGTATTTACGGTCAAACTTGAGGGATTTATCGAAAAACTAATCTTCGCTGGACGCTGGTTCTTGGCGCCGCTCTATTTAGGTCTCCTTGCGACCTTGATTCCCCTGCTCTATCGATTCTTCAACGCCTTCTGGCACATGATGACCCACATTACGACCTCATCTACCGCAGAGGTCACTTTAGAAATTCTCGAACTTCTCGACACAGTACTGCTCGCAAATCTCATCATCATTATTCTCTTTGCAGGCTACGAGAACTTTGTCTCTAAGATCACGATTGCCGATGGCGATGAAGACCGCCCGCACTGGATGGGCCACGTTGATTTCAGCGGTTTGAAAATTAAACTGATTGGTTCATTGGTCGCTATCTCTGTGATTGAGCTATTGAAAGACTTCATGAAGGAAGGACCTTTTGATGCCAATCGTGAAGGATGGCGCATCGGTATTCATATGACCTTCGTAATCTCAGGTGTGCTCTTCGCGTTAATGGACAATATGGCTGATCGCCATAAGTCCGAACGCTAAAACTATTTAGCTATCACTGAAATAACATCTGAACTACCAGATGCTTTTGTGACCGAAACGGTAACTCCGTCTACCGTGACTGAATCTCCGGCACGGAGCGCTGCATCACGGAAGTTCTTTTCTACCGAGCCAGGTCTGCGGATGGTCACATATCCCCCGCCCAATTGCCCAATACTCATATCAACGGTGTAGACAAGAAGGCCTTCTCCGGTATTGGTGAAGTTATCTAAAGTTGATTTGCGGCGAGATTCCATCACGAGCATCTTTGATTTCGACAATGGAATCATCACGGATTTAAGGTCGCCGTTGTTATCGCCTAAAGCGTTAACAGTGAACTCGCGCGCTGTAGCCAATGCGCTCTTTGCGGTGCATCCCACTTGTGTTTCTTCTAGCCAACCTTGGAGATATCGATCCCAGGCGCCGACTTCGATGACATCGTTGCTCCAGCTCATCGCCATGATGCCCCAATCACCCAAGGTGGGAGATTCATGCTTGAAATCTTCGTCATACCAACCGAAAGCGTGGCCGGTTTCATGCCCCATCCACTTCCAAGTGCCGCCGACAATGCCGTTCTTTTCAACGTAATACATATCAGCGCCGCCAGTAGCGCCGTTGATGATGTAGCCGCCAACAACTTTGTGAGGGCCAGTAATTGCAGGACCCCAGCCCATTAGCGCCATAGGCATCTCTTTCGGGACTAAGAAATAGACCGCTTCGTAATCGGCGTAATTAATCTCGGCATCGGTCGCTGCAATCACCGCTTTGAGGTATCCGTTGACATCGCCTGCTCCAACAGAGTTAGCCATGCCGTACTTTGAGATTGGAAAATCCATGGCCACGTAATTTGGAATGATGGTGAAATCAAAAGCAAGGCGTCCATATGAGACAGTGTTGTAATACTTGTTGACGTTTTCGGCGATTGGTTTAAAGAATGCAACAGGGTCGTCTTTTCCACGAACATCGGTAAAGTCGACTGGGACTATCAGAGCTTTGATATTTCCATATGACTTAAGACGAGTCCGCACCTTAGGAAAGCCTGCTGAGAGATCGGTTCCGTACGAACGGTTAGGTGTTACTTGATCTGCCATCTGGCATGGTGATTGCGCTTTAAAGGTGGAGGCAGGTTCTGTCGCAAGTGCATCTAGTGCTGCTCGCCTTGCTAACGCCGCTGCAGATACTGGAGCAGTTGAGGATGCTGGTAAGTATTTACTTTCAGAAGAGAACCACTCCCAGTTGTTGGGAGAATAAACCTTCCACCGAATAACAGTTCCTGCCTTTACAGCAGCGTTTGTAAATGGGCGGCCAGGATTTGTTGTTGGGCATTCCGAAGCGTTTTTCCAACCTGTGGCTTTGGCGATATCAACCCACTCCGCTCCGCGCTTTTCTTGGAGCGAAGCCTCCACCTTTGCGTGGCAACCTTCTTCAAGATCAATCTGTTGCGAAGTAGGAGGCGGGCAAGTATTCGTCGTAGTGCAATCAACAGTGATCGATACTCGCTTGGGATACGTCGCTACTGGTGCTGCGGTTGCCGAATTTCTTGCTGGTACGACTGCAGCTGGTTGGGAAGAGTTTGCTGCCGGTTGTGTTGTCGTCGGAGTTGTTGTTGCTGGAGCTGCCGGGCGCGACAAAGTTGTTCCCTTATCCCACTGCAACTTTTTTCCGACCTTAACGCAGGTGAACTTCTTGCCACTAGCGTTGGCGCTTTGGCCAACCTTGCTACATGGAGCGCCCGCCTTCACGGCAGCAATAGCGCTCGATGGAAGCGCTAAAGCAAAAATTACGGCAAGGGCGAGGGCTCTCTTCATGAGGAGAAATCTACTCAGAGTGCAACAGGTTCCTAGAAATCAGACTGTACATTTTCCTAAATATTTTGTACATTTTAACCATGAGCGAGATTTCAATAACCGATGCCCGTGCCGAACTACCTTCCGTAATTTCTCGTGCGCAAAAGAAGCCTGTGCATATTGTCAGACATGGGCAATCTGTGGCTGTTGTAATGGCGCCTGAGTTATTTGAGAAGGCGATGGATGCAATGGAAGAACTTGAAGATATAGCGGCATTCGACTCTGCGATAGCCGTGAAAGAGAAAACCTATCCGTGGGAACAGGTGAAGCGAGAGCTTGGATTGGCGTGACGCTTTTTTCAATTGAATTAACATCCACGGCTCGCAAATCTCTCAAGAAGCTTCCTAGAAAAGAGCAAGAGTTAGTTTTTGCAGTTCTTGAAACGCTGAAGGAGAATCCCACTCCCCCAAAGGCGTTAAAGCTCACGGGGCGTGAGGGTTATCGAATTAGGGTCGGCGATCTACGAGTGATTTATACCTTGCAAAGAGGGCGCCTTATAGTTCTGGTTCTAGATATAGGTCATCGGCGCGAGGTGTATCGCTAGAAATTAGATCAATCCGAACTCAGAGGCGGCTTGCACTAGTTCTTCTTTTGCATCAGGGTGCGCCGCATTGTTGATGAGGTTAAGCGCCTGCTCTGATTGAGTATGTCCAAAGCATGCAGCGGCACCTTGTTCAGTCACGACGAATGAATGCTGAAAGCTAGTGACGTTTTCTGATAGCCGCGGCACAATCGATGAGACCTGTGCCTTGGGATGCCATGAAGGTAGCGCCATAAAGGATCGACCACCACGGCTATGCAGTGCGCCGACAATAAAGTCGGTGGAACCACCGAAACCACTGTAAATCTGCCCGCGCACGTGTGAGGCATTTGCTTGATCATATAAATCGATTTGGAGCGCGGCATTGATTGAGGTCATTCGCGCCTGACGAGCAATCAGACTTGGATCATTGGTCTTCTCGGTTCGCAACATCTGCACGCGGCGATTGAGATGGAGCCACTCATATAGCTCTTGGCCGCCGAAGATAAAAGATGCAGTGATCAATACATCTGGGTCGAGCACTCCTAACTTATGGAGGTTAAAGACTCCATCAGAGAACATCTCGGTCCAGATACGCAATCCGCGACGTTCTCTTAAAGAGTTAAGTACTGAATCTGGAATCGCTCCGATTCCCAACTGAAGCGTTGAGTGATCTTCAATCAGAGATGCAATCCGGTCGCCAATCATCAGCGATTCATCAGAGAACTGCGTCTCTGGTTTGACCATCAAAGGTTCATCTACCTCAACAAGATAATCAATCTCTGACTCATAAATTTGAGCATCGCCGTAGGTATACGGCATTTGCTTGTTTGCCTGAGCAATGACGATTCCGCCATGAGCACGTGCAGACTCAATTGCAGCGGGCAAGATGTTTACTTCGGTACCGAGCGAAACTGTGTCATGGCGTTGCTCTGAGGTATGTAAGAAAACAGCGTTAGGTCGCGCATAGTCGCGAATGACAACCGGCAATAGAGAGAGGCGAGATGGAATGTAATTGAGGCGCGGATGGCGACGCATTCCGTGACCAACAAATGCGCTCTCGTATGTAATGCCTTCGCGATCTGGAATGCCTGTCTGCGCATTAAGCATATGTAAGGTGAACTCAGGCAGCGCCTCATCTGCGGCAGTAAGCAAGGTATGTGGAGTGGCGAAGTTACCGGAGGCGATGATGCGCGGATTGCTCGGCAAATTTGCTAATACTGATTTCAATTGCTCAGTGGTGATAACGCGCATATGAACACCTTAGTGCAGTGGCTCCGCGCATAAATGAAGAAAGTGCCACCTCCCAATTTCTTGAGAGATGGCACTTATCTTGTGCATGTGTAGCCCCGAAGGGATTCGAACCCTCGTAGCTGACTTGAGAAGCCAGAGGCCTGGGCCGCTAGACGGCGGGGCCAGATGACTAGTTATCCAATTGGATAACCCTTTCCACTTACTTATTCAGTTGTGTACTGCGCTGGGGTACCAGGACTCGAACCTAGACTTACTGAACCAGAATCAGCAGGGCTGCCAATTACCCCATACCCCACGATAGTTCCTGCGAACCCACGTGCGAGGGGAAAGTTTACCTGACCAGCAAGGGTGCTTTTGCCACTCGCTTTAGAGGGCTAGGGCAGCGGAGATCCGCGAAATACAAGCACTTTGGCCCAAGAGTTCCATCGACTCAAAGAGCGGTGGAGAGATTGTGCTGCCGGTGGTTGCAATGCGCAGGGCGGTAAATGCAATACGTGGCTTGAGGCCCATATCTTCAATGAGCGCGGCGCGAAGTGCCGCCTCAATAGATGTGTGATCCCAAGAAGAAAGCGCCTCTAGATCTTTCAGCGAACGCTTCAAAATATCCTTTGAAGCGCTATCTGTGATTTTTGAAACTGCATCTGCATCGACTGCAAAATCTTTCACAAAGAGGAACTTCAATAGCGCAGGTGTCTCGTCGAGTTTCACAATGCGTTCTTGGATGATTGGTAGCGCCTTTTTGACGAGCTCTACTTCAGCATCAGTTCCAGTGATGATTCCTGCCTTGGTCAAGAATGGCAGCGTCCACTTAAGGAACTCATCGATAGAGAGCGCGCGAATCTTGTCACCATTGATTGCTTCTAGCTTCTTCATATCGAAGCGAGCAGGGGAAGAGTGAACCTTCTCGACGGTAAAGAGCTCTGTAAGTTCTTGCATCGAAACGTTCTCACGGTCATCTCCGGGAGACCATCCGAGAAGAGCGAGGTAGTTGCAGATTGCCTCTGACAGATAACCTTGCTCGCGATACCAAGCGATTGATACCTCACCATTGCGCTTAGAAAGCTTTGCATTGTCCTGACCCATCACAAATGGCAAGTGTGCAAATGTTGGGTAGTCCTCGACCTTGACACCCATCGCCTGGTAGACGCGAATCTGACGTGGGGTAGAAGATAACAAATCTTCTCCGCGAAGAACGTGGGTAACCTCCATCAAGATGTCATCAACTGCCACCGCCAATGTGTAGAGCGGTGAACCATCAGCGCGTACCAAGACAAAGTCAGGGACAAACTTGTGATCGAAGGTGACTTCACCACGGATTGCATCGGTAAATGTGGTGGTGCCATCAGGCATGCGCATGCGGACAACCGCTTCGCGACCTTCTGCCTTATATGCAGCGATTTGATCTGGAGTTAAGTCACGGCAGTGACCGTTATAGCCAGGTGCCACATTTGCAGCGCGCTGTGCTTCGCGTACTGCTTCTAGCTCTTCTGGTGAGCAGTAGCAGTGATAGGCATCGCCTTGATCGAGAAACTTCTGTGCCCATGTGGCATAGATATCGAGACGCTGAGATTGCAGGTACGGCCCGTTAGGTCCACCGACTTCTGGTCCCTCATCCCAATTAAGTCCAAGCCACTTCAAGGTATCGATTGCAGCCTGAATGTATTCAGGTGTGACGCGAGTGGTATCGGTATCTTCAATACGGAATAAGAATGTGCC
>JACCDM010736625.1_pt1 | contig 22505 bp, 18 predicted proteins | sample 7445851 | NCBI WGS metagenome assembly JACCDM01 (sample SAMN15323438, study PRJNA562643) | freshwater metagenome | isolation source: river surface water | place: USA:Blue River Watershed | collected 2017-08-16
GTGTTGATAGAGAATTTTCCATCAAAATCTGTTGAAACAGCAATTTTTGTTCCTTTAATAACAATATTTGCTCCAGGCAAAGAACCTTTACCATCTGTAACAGTTCCAGTTACTTTCCCTTGTGAGAAAGCTGTAGAAACTATTAAAAACATTAATCCTGTAAGTAACCAGTTTTTCATTGTTTTCATTGTTGTTTGTTAATTTATTTTTGGCAAAATTATAACATTTTTGTCTTAATACGTTAATACAACGTTAAAAAAATCATCTTTTATGTATTTATTTTGAATTAATGATGATTTTTCAAGGGGTTGCAACAAAAAAAATACAATTGAAATATTTTCAATCTCTCTTTTATTGATTCCACAATAATTACAAACTGTATTCGAACAATAATCTTTAAAACAACATACTCATTAAAAAAAAGCGCATTGAACTGAATCAAAGCGCTTTTTTATATACTATTTACAATCTAAGTTCTCGACTTATTTATTTTTCAAAAAATGATTCAATAAAAACGAAGTAGAACTATCGTGATTTTTAACTGTTTTAGTATTGATTTCATCTAGAATAGAATTGGCTAATTGTTTTCCTAACTCCACTCCCCATTGATCAAAACTAAAAATATTCCAAATTACCCCTTGAACAAATATTTTGTGTTCGTACATAGCGATCAAAGAACCCAATGATTTTGGAGTTAATTTTTGAATTAATAAAGTATTCGTTGGTTTGTTTCCTGTAAACACTTTAAACGGCAACAAAGCTGCTGCTTTTTCTTTTGACAACCCTTGTTTGTCAAATTCAGCTTGTACTTGCGCTTCTGTTTTACCATGCAACAACGCTTCTGTTTGGGCGAAAAAGTTAGACATCAATTTATCATGGTGATTATCATCTCCATATAATGGTTTCACAAATCCAATAAAATCAGCAGGAATCACTTTTGTTCCTTGGTGAATTAATTGAAAAAAGGCGTGTTGGGAGTTCGTGCCTGGCTCTCCCCAAATGATAGTCCCAGTTTGATAGTTGACTGGTTTTCCATCACGTCCTACACTTTTACCATTACTTTCCATTGTTCCCTGTTGTAAATAAGGGGCTAATTTTTGTAAATATTGTGTGTACGGAATCAAAGCTTCACTTTCAGCCCCAAAAAAATTATTGTACCAAACGCTCAATAAAGCTAATGTCACCGGGATATTTTGATCGAAATCAGCGCTCTTAAAATGCTCGTCCATTTCATTGGCACCACTTAATAAAGCATCGTAATTTTCAAATCCAATAGCCAAACTAATAGAAAGCCCTACCGCACTCCACAATGAAAAACGACCTCCAACCCAATCCCACATTGGAAAAACATTGTCTGGATTAATCCCAAACTCTGTTACTTTATCTAAATTAGTGGAAACCGCAACGAAATGCTTCGCTACATCTTCTTGTTTTGCCGATTTCAAAAACCATTCTTTAATAGTTTCTGAATTAGTCAACGTTTCTTGTGTGGTAAACGTTTTAGAAACAATCACAAACAAAGTGGTTTCTGGATTGATTTTTTTGATGATTTCATTAACATGGTCTCCATCTACATTGGAAACAAAATGAACATTCAAATGATTTTTATAAAATTGTAAGGCTTCTACCGCCATGGCTGGTCCCAAATCGGAACCACCAATACCAATATTAACAATATCGGTAAACGTTTTACCAGTATATCCTGTTCGTTTACCCGAAACAACTTCGTTAGTAAACGTTTTAATTTTATTTTTTACCGCATACACTTCTGGCATTACGTTTTGACCCTCTACGTTAATTATCGTAGATTCTTTAGCACGTAAAGCCGTATGAAGTACTGCTCTGTTTTCTGTTTGATTGATTAATTCTCCCTCAAAATAAGACGCAATAGATTCTTTCAAACCCACCTGATTTGCTAATTCCAACAATAAAGTTATCGTTTCTTGATTGATTCTATTTTTAGAATAATCCAAAAGAAAATCATTCCATTTTAAATTGAATTTTTCAACTCTAGATGCATCTGCCTGAAATAGTTCTTGCATAGTAGTTGATGCTATTGCATTGTAATGTTGTTGCAATTTTGCCCAAGCAGCAGTTTGGGTAGGATTAACTGTTTGTAAAGCCATTTTTATAATTGGTTTGTTCTGTTATTTTTTAATTTCGGGCAAAAATACTGAAATTAGTTTGAATACAACTTGTACCCAAAACATATCACAATTTTAAGGAAAAGAGCTATTTTTATAAGTTAGCTACACTATCTAACTCTCTTTTTAGGGGTTCGATTTGTTGTAAGTATCGCTTTTTAGAAGCGCCTGCCATTGATTCACCTGTAGGAAGTTTTAAGCGCAAGGCATCCACCTGAACACCATTTTTCCAAAAACGATAGCACACATGAGGCCCTGTAGCTAATCCTGTACTTCCCACTCTACCTATAATTTGTCCTTGAGTTACATGCTGACCTCGTCTAACCAAAATTTTAGACATGTGAAGGTATTGTGTTGAATAGGTTCCGTTGTGTTTTACTTTTACAAAATTCCCGTTTCCTGTAGTAAAACCCGTTTGTTCTACAACACCTGCTGCCGTAGTGGTTATTGGCGTCCCATAAGGTGCTGCATAATCAGTTCCTTTATGAGCTTTCCAAATTCCTTGAACGGGATGCAATCTATTCGAGCTGTATCGCGAAGTAATTCTACTAAATTTAATTGGAGTTTTTAAGAAGAAATTCTTCAATGTTTTTCCTTCGTCGTCATAATATTCAATCTTTCCTGAAGAATTTGATGAGTAAGGAAACGCATATACTATCTTGCCTTTGTATTCAAAAAATGCAGCTTCCAAGCTATCTACACCATCATAAATGGAATCGTTGATATATCTTTCGGTAAACGTTAAAGCAAAACGATCTCCTTTTTTTAATTTGAAAAAATCAATCGACCACGCATATATTTTGGTGATTTTACTTGCCAAAGCCCCTTCTACTCTAGCACTTTCCAATGTTTCAGAAAGCGAGCTTTTTAAAACACCACCAATCGTTCTTCGTTTGAGTGTAATAGGTTTGGTTTTTTTATAAGCTACGACCGAAGTATCTCGTAAATCAATTACGTAGTAATTCACCGCATCGGGTTGATAGATAAAAACCTGTAATTTATTCTTTCTGTCTTTTGACCTAAGTAATACATAGGGTTTGTTGTATCGCATGATACGCACATCAAAAGTGTCTTTGACTTTTTCGATAATATCATACACTTCCTTGTCTCCTATATTTTGTCTTTCAATGATGCTGCCAAAAGTATCTCCCTTTTTAATTGTATCATGAATAACATTAAAATCAGCATAGGTAAAGCCAAACTCACTCTTTTTAGGAGCAGATTGAATTTCCTGTTCATCCAAACTTTCTTGATTTTTAGTACAAGAAAGAACAGATAGCAGAATAATTACGGTTAAGAAAAAGGGCGGTATTCTTTTTAACATTAAGCAATTATATTATTTAGTTTCTCCCCAACTGGCTAATTCCTCAGCACTCCATAATTCAGGAAAAAATATTCTTCTTTGGTATTTAGGGTGCATGTATTTTTTCCAATCACTACCTCCAGTAGCTTCTCCATCTCCCAAACCACTTTGATCTATATATTTAATAGCGACGTTCAAATGTTGCATTACCCAAGTAATATTTACCGTATAATCCAAATGACGCATCGCTTGGATTAATGATGCATTTTGTTGGTCTTCAAGCGGCAATTGTTGGAACTTTTGCCAAATATTTATCGTATTGTATTCTTGCATATGACTCAAGAAAACATTTTTGTATTTTCTTTCGAACTCTTCCAAAAGAAACGATTTTTCCCCTGTCTTATAATCTTTTCCTGCGGCTTGCCAATACAAATGTTCAAAAGCATATTCAAACGAAGTATCTCTATCAATAGAAGCTCTAAATCGATGGTCTATTAAATTAATTAAATCGGTAGAGCAAAACTCAATTAGACGGTACTGTGCACTTTGGAAACCACTGGCTGGGGTTAATGTAGTTCTAAATTTCATGTATTGCTCTACTTCCATCCCGTTTTCCATGATTTCAAACGAAGTGGTCAACATATCAAAATAACGACTAATGCGCATTAAACGTTCCGTAAAAAAATCAATTTTAATGTCCTGACAATAGGAAATTTGACGCATTTCCCATAGAATCATTTTAAAAATCAATTCATTGACCTGATGGTACATGATAAATACCATTTCGTCAGGGAGCGTAGTTCTTTGCGTTTGAAGACTCAACAAAGCATCCGTTTGAATGTAATCCCAATAGGTAATTGGCTTAGACCAAAGCAATCCTTCAAGTTGTGTTTCAGTTTTTTGATTGATGGCGCCGTATTTTAAATCAATTTCTTTTAAAATAGCTGAAGAACTATTGGTACTAGTCATTACTGTTTTACTTTAAATGGATTTTTCAATCCTTTGAATGCATCTAAATCTGCTTTGATGGAACCTACGGCTAAACTAGCTTGAATTCGAAGAGGAATCTTATTATCATCATCTGAAATCCAAACTGTTACACTTTCTTGTTCTTTAAAAACCCTTCCTGATTGTACTAAGGGTCTAAAAATCATCGTAGCAATAGTGCCAAATTTAGTTTTAATATCGTCCCGACCAATGAATTTTAACTTAAACTTTGTAGTTTCATCGTCAAAAAACATATCAATAGCAACAGACTCGCCTGGCTTAATTTTATTAATATTGGGAGAATTTCGAAGATAATAAAACGCAGAAAGGATATCTTGAGTGTTTTTTGGAATCACAAAAACTTTTTCCGTTCTGTGTTTGTAATCTTTTACTACTACCTTATTTAGGTTTGTATTGAAAAAACCTTCTTGGTTTTTAGTGTATCCTCCTTCATCAATTTTTCGAACAAACTGATATGGAACAAATGTTTCTTTATTGATGTAGCTTTCATATAAATCGTCTACTTTGAAAAAAAAACGAGAGAACCCAGTAGTATAGCCTTTCCCTACTAGATGGAAAACTTTTTCATTATTAACACTCGCTTCCTTTACTTCTAAAGTAGCATAACCAGCATTAACAAACCCATAATGAATTCGGAATTTAAACCATTCTCCTACACCAAAAGTAGCTTCACTTTGGGTGTCAAAACCAAGTGTTGTCAGTAGGAGCAAAATAAATAGTGCTTTTTTCATAATTATAGTTGGGGATGGTTTTTACCATTTCTGTACCAAAAGTATTAAAACAAAAAAACTCAGTCAAATATTGACTGAGTTTTTGTGCTATTAACTAACCAAAAAACTATAAATTATGAAATTTATATCAAAACCGAAAGGAAACCACCCCTTTCATTTTTGTTTTACAAATTTACAGCAAGTTCAATAGTTTTTTTTCATTAAAATAGACTTTAACAGAAGATTTGTCATTTATAAATCCGAAAACACTTATTTTTTTACATAATAAAAAAATAAGTACCTTTTTTAATGATTATTTTAATTTATTTTAAACATATTCCATCAAAATTCTCAATAAAATTCAAAAAATTAAGAGTTTTAAAAGCTAAAAACGCCTGATTGAAACACTAAAACCAAAAACCAACACTAAACCAAGTATATCCTTTGGCATTTTCTGGAGACCAAGAATATTTTGCCTCTATAGGCCCAATAGCTGTTTCTAATCCATAGCCAACAGCATAACCAGAGTGTTTTGGAAAAGCAATCCAATCACCGGATTGAAAAAGATTGTCGCCCAAATTTGCAAAATTAGCAGAGAAGTTCAAATGATTCTTCCTATAAAATTCATAATCAATAGTTCCTGTCACTTTTATATAACTATTAGCTGCTACACTCAAGAAATCGTAACCGTAAAATGGTCTAAAGTTATTGATGCTATTATACCCATATCCCCCTAAAACAAAATTAAAAAATGGGACACCATCATTTCCAATAGGCAAACCTCCATCACCTTGAAATTTTAATATTAATTTATCCCAAATCGTTACAGCCTTCTCAAAATTAGCCTTAAAAATTGAAAAGGGTTTAAAATTGTTGTTATAATCAGACGAAAACAAATACGATTGAAAATCAGCCGTAAAATACAACCCTTGTTTCGGAAAATATTTATTATCAAACGAATCAAATTTGACATATCCAAATCCACTCCAATAACTACTTTTATCAATTATCGGATTGGCAATCGCTAATGTTTGTGAAGAAATACGCAAGTATTTTACTTCTACCCCTGCACCAACCAAAAAGCTCTGTGCCAAGCCTTTTTGCAAATATGCCTGAGTGGATAAATCCATAAAATCAACATTGATTTCATTTATCCCAAATGATCCCAAGTTTAAATCTGTAATATTCTGCGAAACATTCTTATTAAACTGATTGAATTGCGATTTAAAACCAAAACTAAAATTGAATCCATTATCAATGTAATAATCTAAATTGTATCTAAAATTATCCCCCAAAACCAAATCTAAAGAAGCAAGATCGTTTTTAAAAAGAGTGTTTTTATTAGTCAAATTAACCAAGACACCGCTTTTAAATAAATCATCATAATGCAATCCAAATTTCAAATATGTCTTTATTGGATTTTCTACCAATTTCAGATTAAGATTCTCTCCTTTTTCTTCGTTTTCAAAAGAATAACTAATCGCATTAAAATTTTCTGTAGCATTAATTGTATTTATTCCCGATTGTAAGTGAGAATACGTTATTTTTTGGCCAGGTTTAAACCGTAATTTACCCAAAACATAATCTTCAGTAAAATTATTCAATGGGTTAGTCTTAATTTGAACCAATTGTAAACTGTCTTTTACGACATCTAATTTGGGTTTTATATATGGATTCTGAGAATCAGTAAGAGCATGAATTTTTTCGTATACAGAGAATGCAGCTTCTTCTCCCTTTCTTATTATTTCTTTGCCTTTGTCAAAAGAAATAACACCATAATCTTTTATATCAGGATTAATATAAACATCCGTATCTTGAATTTTGCTCTTCATTTTTTCAATTGACTGGAGATTAGTAATCTGAACCAATATTTTAGTTGCATTTTTAAGCTGATTTCGATCTAACAATTCATCCTGGACATCTACACCTATAACCACATCAGCCCCTAAATTTCGGACTTCTTCGATAGGGTAATTATTCGCCACGCCACCATCAACCAGTAATTCTCCATCGATTTCAATGGGTGAAAATAACGATGGGAAAGCGGCACTTGCTAACATGGCTTGTGCCAAATTTCCTTTATTAAGTAGCACTTGTTTTCCTGTCTCAATATTAGTTCCAATGCATAAAAACGGAGTTGGTAACTGATTAAAATCTTTCACATGTCTCACATTTCTAGTCAACCTGCTCAGCAAATTAAAATTGTACAACCCTTTAGACAATGCTTCGGGAATTCCGATGCGGAATTTATTAAACGGAAGCACTAAAGCATACGACTCATCATTGCGTTTTTCATAAAAACTCTTGGAAGACCTTGGAATAAAGTCATTTAATAATTCGTCAAAATTTGTAGTCTGGAAAATAGAATCTATTTGAGCCGCATTATATCCCGAAGCATACAACCCTCCAACAACAGCACCCATACTAGTTCCGCCTATGTAATCAATTTTAACTCCAGCCTCTTCAATTACTTTCAAAACTCCAATATGAGCAAATCCTTTGGCTCCACCCCCGCTTAACACCAAACCTATTTTTGGTCGTTTTTGTTCTTGTGCAAAAGTATTTTGAAAACCAGATACGAATAGCGCCGTAAATAGCAAGCCCCAGATGGAAGTGGATAGCCCCGAAAGAACAAAGCCTATTTTTTCTTGAAAAAAAAGAGCGACCACAGAAGCTCCTTTTTTTTCCTTAGAAAAAAAGGGTTTTGAAAGAGGACTTGGAACGGACAGCTGGGATAGGCTCATAAAAAATTATTTGGTAGTGTAAAAGTCGGTAATTTTTTTGGCTTTTGATAGCCCCACCACCTCAGAAATTTCTTTTTCGGTGGCCAATTTCAATCGTTTAACACTTTTAAAGTGCTGAATTAGGGTCGTCATGGTCTTTTCGCCAATACCTGGAATGGATTCTATCGACGAATTGAGGGCGGCTTTGCTGCGTTTGTCACGATGATGGGTTATCCCAAAACGGTGCGCCTCGTTACGCAATTGCTGAATGACTTTTAATGTTTCTGATTTTTTGTCGAGGTAGAGCGGAATGGAATCGCCAGGATAAAAGAGTTCTTCCAAACGTTTTGCAATACCGATAACGGTGATTTTTCCGCGAAGACCCAAGTCGTCAATGCTTTTCAACGCCGAGGACAATTGTCCTTTTCCTCCGTCAATAATAATCAACTGAGGCAAGGGCTGGTTTTCGTCCAAAAGACGTTTGTATCGTCGGTATACTACTTCTTCCATAGACGCAAAATCATTGGGTCCTTCGACTGTCTTGATGTTGAAATGGCGGTAATCTTTCTTACTCGGTTTACCATCTTTAAAAACCACACAAGCCGAAACAGGATTGGTTCCTTGTATATTGGAGTTATCAAAACATTCTATATGACGAGGTTCTATAGGCAAACGCAAGTCTTTTTGCATCTGCGCCATAATTCGGTTGACGTGTCGGTCAGGATCTACAATTTGCAATTGTTTCAACTGCTCGATGCGGTAAAACTTGGCGTTGCGAATGGACAAATCTAAAATTTGCTTTTTATCGCCCAATTGCGGTACGGTGATTTTAATATTTTCACCCAAATCGACTTCAAAAGGCACAATAATTTCTTTAGACAATAACTGGAAACGTTCCCGAAGTTCGATTATGGCTAATTCTAGCAGTTCTTCATCGGTTTCTTCCAATTTCTTTTTGATTTCCATCGTATGGGAACGAATAATTGAACCGTGAGAAATTTGCAAAAAGTTGACATAAGCAGCACTTTCGTCTGAAATAATTGAGAACACATCAATATTGGTGATTTTCGGATTGATAATCGTAGAGCGCGACTGGTAATTTTCGAGAATTTCTATTTTTTCTTTGATTTTTTGGGCTTCTTCAAAACGCATTTCTTGCGCCAATTCGGTCATCAAGCGTTTGAAATCTTTCATGCTTTCTTTAAAATTTCCTTTGAGAATTTCGCGAATAGCATCGACTTGTTTCTGGTATTCAGCAATGGTTTCGTAGCCTTCACAAGGTCCTTTACAATTACCAATATGGTATTCTAAACAGACTTTGAACTTGCCGCTTTCGATATTATTGGCACTCAAATCGTAATTACAAGTGCGCAAAGGATACAATTCTTTAATTAAATCCAAAATGGTATGCACGGTCTTGAAACTAGTATAAGGTCCAAAATATTCCGAACCGTCTTTGACCATTCTCCGAGTAGAAAAAATACGCGAAAAGGGTTCTTTTTTAATGCACAACCAAGGGTAACTTTTATCGTCTCGCAACAATACATTATAGCGCGGTTGCAAGGTTTTAATTAAATTGTTTTCCAGCAAAAGCGCATCGGTTTCAGTAGGCACCACAATGTGTTTGATGGTTACAATTTTCTTAACTAAAACGTTGGTTTTCGCCGTGTCGTGAATTTTATTAAAATAAGACGAAACTCTTTTTTTTAGATTTTTGGCTTTGCCCACATACAAAATCTTCCCGTCCTTATCGTAGTATTGGTAAACACCCGGATTGTCCGGCAGGGTTTGTATTTGTAAAGCAATGCTTGGTGGCGTCATTTTGTGTTGGCTCGAATTGTTCCCAAATTTACAAATAACATCTTTGCAAATCAAAATCAGTCGTTTTCTTTTAGGTCGTAATAAATAATACTACTTTTATCTTCTATTTTTCATGCAATGACAAAAACCGAATTACGCACTCAATACAAAGCGCTTCGCAAAAATCTTTCAGAAGCCGAAATCGAAGAAAAAAGTTTGGCTATTGTCAATGGCGTGTTGGCACTTGACATTTGGGACAAAACTTATTTCCACGTTTTTTTACCCATTGAAGAGCAAAAAGAAGTCAATACCGAATTCTTACTGCATTTGCTATCGGGGAAAGACAAAGAAATTGTGATTTCGAAATCCGATTTTACCACACGAAAAATGACGCATTTTCTATTAACTGACAATACCAAAATCAAAAAAAACGAATACAATATCCCAGAACCTGTGGACGGAATCGAAGTGCCTTCGTCCAAAATTCAAGTAGTGTTTGTACCTCTTTTGGCTTTCGACACCCTTGGAAATCGTGTTGGTTATGGCAAAGGTTTTTACGATCAATTTTTGTCTGAATGCCAAACCGAAACCATCAAAATTGGCCTTTCTTTTTTTGAAGCCGAAAACTCAATTACTGATATTTTTGAAAAAGACGTTCGTTTGGATTTTTGCATCACTCCAAAAAAGTGCTATCGCTTTTAATTTCAACTGAAAAATTGGCTTTTTTTTACTTTCTTTACAACTTCAATTATTTGGCATTTTTATGAGATTCAACAAGAATAAAATAGGAATTACTCTCGGAATTCTTTTGGTTTTATTGGCTTCTACTTTGGCTACATTCTATTATTTCAGAGACGAAATTTTAAAAGTAACTTTAGAGAAAGTAGTGGTGAAAATGGATCGTGATTACGATAGTAAATTCACCATAAAAACAGCCTCTTTTGACGGAATTTCAGCCGTAAATCTAACCGATGTGGTTTTAGCTCCCAAACATGCCGACACTTTATTCAAAATTCAAAAGATGAAAACCAGTATCAGCTTTTGGCATTTGCTGATTGGTGATGTGCAATTGGGTACTTTAGAAATCAAAAATGGTTTGGTGCAACTCATAAAAAAAGGCAACGTTCGCAACTTTGATGCTTTTTTGAAAAAGAACAAAAATCAAGAAGTAACAGATGAAAAAAGAGATTATGCTGCTTTAGCAAAACGCATTATATTCCGATTATTGAATTTGGTTCCAACGGATATGGATATCCAAAATTTGGTTTTCAAATTAGACGACAACGGAAAAAAAGCTATGATTGACATCAAGAAATTAGCCTTAGACGGAGGCGATTTAGAAAGTGTAATTCATGTTAAAACCAACACGTTTGCACAACGTTGGCGTATTGCGGGAGAAGCCGATCCAAGAGACCGCACTGCCGATATTCAGTTTTTCAATATGGATGGAGGACCAATAAAAGTTCCGTATTTTGACGAACGATTTCATTTGCTTTCTAGTTTTGATTCCATTCGTTTGAATATCGAAAATATTGAAAGTGATGGCGATGAATTTCATATTGATGGCTACTCGTCTATTGCCAATTTAAAAGTCAATCACCCCAAAATTGCAAGCAAAGATGTAGTCATTCGCAATGCGCGTTTTGACTATCGATTCTTGTTAGGAGAAGATTTTATTTCTTTAGACAGTACATCAACCGTTCAATTGAACCAGATTAAATTCCATCCTTATTTAGCATACGAAACCGAAGAAGACACTATTTACAAAATGAATATTCGTATCCCAAAAATGCAAGCGCAACATTTTATTACTTCGCTTCCTGATGGATTATTTACTAATTTCCAAGGCATGTTAGCCAGCGGTAGTTTTGATTATAAATTGGACTTTATGTTCAATAAAAACAAACCAGAAGACATTGTTTTTGATAGTAAATTGAACAAAGAAAATTTACGCATTTACCGTTTTGGTCAAGCCAATTTAGCAAAACTCAATGGCGAATTTGAATACCGAGCCATTATTAAAAATGTACGTCAGCGACCTGTTTTTGTGGGGTCTTCTAATCCTAATTACACCCCATTAAATCAAATTTCTCCTTACTTAAAAAAATGCGTATTAACCACCGAAGATCCTTCTTTCTTTAGACATCGAGGATTTATTACAGAGGCATTCAAACAATCGATTATTAAAAATATCAAGACTCGAAAATTCTCTCGTGGAGGAAGTACTATCAGTATGCAATTGATTAAAAATGTGTTTTTAACTCGTGAAAAAACCTTATCTCGTAAATTGGAGGAAATTCTTTTGGTTTACATCTTAGAAAACAACAGAATTGTTAACAAAGAACGCATGTTGGAAGTGTATTTCAATATTATTGAATGGGGCCCTGATGTATACGGAATTGGCGAAGCCAGCCGTTTTTACTTTCAAAAAAGCCCTGCCGATTTAACCTTTAACGAATGTTTGTACTTGGCTACCATTATTCCGAGTCCAAAGAAATTCATGTATCAGTTTGACGATCAAGGAAATCTGAAAGGATTTGCTTTAAAAAACCAACGCTATTTGAGTAATTTAATGTTGCGTCGCGGTATTTTAACTAGTAGTGATAGCATTAACCCGTATGGTGTTTCGCTTTCCGGAAATGCACGTTCTTTTTTAACCATTCGCAAACACCAAGACACTACTGGTATAGCAGTAGATTCTATTCCGCCGAAAGAAGACTTTGATTTTGAGTTTTTGAAAACGGATGAAGAATAAGTAAATAGACGATATACGATTTACGATGTACGAAGTTTGAATAAAAAGCTTCCAACCTTATATAAGTTGGAAACTTTTTTAGTTTATGGTGCTGGATCAGGAATAATAGCTTGAACTCCATCAATTGCTTTCATTACCTCAGCCGAAAGTGTTACTTGAATCGTGTCGATATTTTCTTTTAATTGTTCCATAGTTGTAGCGCCAATAATCGTACTCGTTACAAAAGGTTGTTGTTCAATAAATGCTAAAGACAGTTGTGTTAAAGTCAATCCGTTTTGTTGGGCAATTTCGTTGTACAAACGAGTCGCTTCTGCTGATTGTGGACTACTATAACGTGCCATTTGAGGAAATAAGGCCAATCGAGACGTTGGATGTTGTTGTCCATTCAAAAATTTGCCTGATAAAAGTCCGAAAGCCATTGGAGAATAGGCTAACAAGCCTACCTTTTCGCGCAAGCAAACCTCAGCATTTCCTACTTCAAAAGAGCGATTCAATAATGAATACGGATTTTGAACGGTTTTGATTTTAGGTAAATTGTGATACTTGTGTTCTTCCAAGAAACGCATCAAGCCCCAAGGCGTTTCATTAGACAATCCAATATGTTTGATTTTTCCTTGCTTGACAAAACCTTCCAAAGTCGTCAACACCTCGTGAATGTTATCTTCCCAAGCATCGTCTTGCGCTTTGAATCCGCGTTGTCCAAAGAAATTGGCTTTGCGTTCTGGCCAATGCAATTGATAAATATCGACATAATCAGTTTGAAGACGTTGCAAACTATGATCCAAGGCATATTGAATACTCGCTGGCGAAAAATCGACTTTTTCACGCATATAGGTAAAGGCAGGATTAGGTCCCGCAATTTTTGTAGCCAAAACGACTTGATCACGTTTTCCTGTTTTTTTAAACCAAGTTCCAATAATGCGTTCGGTGCTTCCATAAGTTTCTTGACGTCCTGGTACCGAATACATCTCGGCTGTATCAAAAAAATTAACTCCTTGTTCTAAGGCATATTCCATTTGGGCGTGACCCTCTGCTTCGGTGTTTTGTTCACCAAAAGTCATGGTACCTAAACATATTTTACTGACTTTAATTTCGGTATTGGGTATAGTAGTGTATTTCATGTTTGTACGTTGCTTTTTTTGAAAAACAAATATACAAAGGAATGGCAATTGCAATACAAAAAAGAACTCGAATTCAAACGCATTTATAAATAAAAAAGCACAACTGAGTTGTGCTTTTCAATATTTAAAATCTGTGCAATTTGTGTAATCTGTGTTTTAAATTATCAACCGCAGGTGCGCTTCGTCGTACCTCCTCATAATGACTCTGCTACTTTGCACTTCTAATTAATCTCATTCAACATCTCCGCAATAGCATCTAATCTTGGGGTTAAAATAATTTCGATACGGCGATTTTTGGCTTTACCCTCAGCAGTAGCGTTGCTTGCTAATGGTGAAAATTCTCCTCTACCCGCAGCAGTCAAATTTTGTTTGTTGATTTTTTTGTTTTCACTCAAGATACCTACAATTGAAGTCGCTCTTTTAGTTGATAAATCCCAGTTATCTGCAATAGGTCCCGAAGCGGTAAACGCATCATCATCGGTATGACCTTCAATTAAAACGGCAATATCTGGATTATCGCCTAGTACTTTTCCCAATTCAACTACGGCTTTTTTACCTTCGGCACTTACCGCCCAACTTCCTGAACTAAACAACAATTTGTTTTCCATTGAAACGTATACTTTTCCGTTTTTTTGTTCTACAGTCAAACCTTTGCCTTCAAAACTATTTAGGGCTTTAGATAAGGTTTCTTTTAGTTTTTTCATGCTTGCTTCTTTAGCGGCAATCATGTCTTCTAGTTCTTTCAAACGTTGTGCATTTTTACTTAATTGCTCTTGTTCTAAAGCTAAGGCTTTCGCTTTTTCATCTAATTCGTCAAGCAATTCACGATTCTTTTTCATGTTTTTTTCCAAAGACTCATTACTGTTTTTTTCTAGAGCTGCATACGAATCCTGAAGTGCTTTGTATTTATCTAAATTCGTTTCATGCTCTGCTTTCAATTTAGTGTAATCCGCTTTTAATTTATCTAAATCGGTTTTCAAAGCCGCACCGTCTAATTCCAGTTGGTTTTTGGCTTTTGCCAAAGCGACATTCTCGTCAGCAAGGGTTCTGTTTTCTTTCTTTAAGTCGGTGTATTTGCTTTCTAAATCGGTATAGATTTTTTTGGACACACAAGAAGTGGTTAGCGCCAATACGAACAATCCGATGGAAACTTTTTTTATCATGATGTGAGGTTTTTATTTTATGTTTATTAAACTACTTTTTATCTTTTTTATTGTAATCCTAGCCCTTCCCGAAGTTTCGGGAGAAGCGGCACCCAACAAAACTACTCAATTTCTACCAAAATCGGACAATGATCCGAATGTTTGGCTTCGGGCAAAATTAAAGCGCGTTTGATTCGGTTTTTCAAGGGTTCACTTACCAAACAATAATCAATGCGCCAACCTTTATTATTCAATCTTGCGGTGGGGAAACGCATAGTCCACCAAGTATAATTATCGGGTTCTTTGTTCAAAAAACGGAAGCTATCTATGAAGCCGCTTTTCAAGAAATTGTCTAGCCAAGTACGCTCGGCGGGTAAAAATCCGGATACATTTTTATTGCGAATCGGGTCATGAATATCTATTGCCTCATGACAAATGTTGTAATCCCCACAGATCACTAAATTCGGAGTGTACTTCTTTAAATCGTTAATATAGTTTTGAAAATCATCCATGTACATGAACTTGTGATCCAAGCGTTCCGAATTGGTTCCAGAAGGCAAGTACAAACTCATTACCGATACATCATCAAAGTCCACCCGAAGGTTACGCCCTTCAAAATCCATGTGTTCGATTCCGGTACCAAAAACAATATTGTTGGGTTTAATTTTAGAAAGAATGGCTACGCCACTGTACCCCTTTTTAGTAGCGGGAAACCAATAATGATAGGGATATCCTGCTAGTTCAATGTCTAAAGTAGGCACTTGATCGGCTTGGGCTTTAATTTCTTGAAAACAAATGACATCTGGATTAGCTTGTTGTAACCATTCGAGTAATCCTTTCGAAATGGCCGAACGAATTCCGTTGACGTTATAGGAAATGATTTTCATTTAAAATAGATTTTTATTGAGGCCTGATTAGACCTTATCCTGTCTTCAAATGTAATAAAAAAGTAGAAGTTTGATTCGGAAAAAGTCGAAAAATAGAGTTTTTTGTTATCTTTGTCACTTGCTTTAAAACCAAAATTTATATGGGTCTAGTCACTGCCAAGGAAGTTGCAAAAGCAATAAACACCGATAAATACGGTATATTGGGAACATTTTCAGGCTGGGTGCTAATGAAAGTGTTGCGTATCTCTGAATTGAATAACGTCTATAATAGAAACAAACATCTAACTGAAGTAGCATTCCTAAACGGCGTTCTTGACGACTTACAAATCAAATTTGAAATTCCTGAAGAAGACTTAAAGAGGCTTCCTAAAGAAGGACCCTATATTACCATCTCTAACCATCCATTAGGTGGTATTGATGGCGTTTTATTGCTGAAATTAATGTTGGAAAGAGAGCCCAATTTTAAAATTATTGCCAACTTCCTTTTACACCGGATTGAACCTCTAAAAAAATACATCATGCCCGTAAATCCTTTTGAAAACCATAAGGATGCTAAATCGAGCGTAGTAGGAATCAAAGAAACATTACGTCATTTAAGCGACGGAAAACCGTTAGGTATGTTTCCGGCTGGAGAGGTTTCAACCTACAAAGACGGGAAATTAATGGTAGACAAACCTTGGGAAGAAGGTGCTATCAAAGTAATTCGCAAAGCACAAGTATCTGTGGTGCCTATTTATTTTCACGCTAAAAATAGTGGTTTATTCTATTTACTTTCAAAAATCAGCGGCACCTTGCGTACAGCCAAATTACCCTCGGAAGTATTCAGTCAAAAAAACCGTATCATTAAAGTGCGTATTGGTAAACCGATATCGGTAGCAGAACAAAACGAATACCAATCATTAGAAGACTATTCAGAATTCTTAAGAAAGAAAACGTATATGTTGGCCAATCCTTTTGAAAAAGGAAGTAAACTTTTGCCAACACCCAACTTAAAATTACCAAAAAGTCCTAAAGAAATTGTTACTCCGGCAAATCAAGATAAAATCATTGCCGAAGTAGATGCGCTTAGAGAATCCGACTGTCGTTTATTACAAAGTAAAAATTACGAAGTGTTTTTTACTAAGGCTTCTAAAATCCCAAATGTACTACACGAATTGGGTCGCCTAAGAGAAATCACTTTTAGAGAAGTGGGAGAAGGTACTAATGAATCCATTGATTTAGATAAATTTGACCAATACTATCACCATATGTTTTTGTGGGATGATGATGCTAAAAAAGTAGCCGGAGCTTACCGAATGGGATTGGGATCTGAAATTTATCCTAAGTATGGTATCGATGGGTTTTACTTAAACGATTTGTTCCGTTTTGAGCCAGAATTGTACGATATGATGAGTAAGTCTATCGAAATGGGTCGCGCTTTTATTATCAAAGAATACCAACAAAAACCAATGCCTTTATTTTTGCTTTGGAAAGGAATTATACATACTACCTTACGCTACCCAGAACATAAATTCTTATTGGGAGGTGTAAGTATTAGCAATCAATTCTCTGATTTCTCAAAATCATTGATGATTGAGTTTATGAAGTCCAATTATTACGATCCTTATATTGCACAATATATTCATCCTAAAAAAGCGTTTAAAGTCAAATTAAAAGATGCCGACAAGGATTTTATCTTCAATGAAACAGAAGCCGATTTAAACAAATTTGACAAAATCATTGACGAGTTAGAGCCGGGTAGTTTACGTCTACCAGTTTTGATTAAAAAATACATCAAGCAAAATGCGCGTGTCGTTGCTTTTAACGTGGATCCATTGTTCAACAACGCTGTTGACGGATTAATGTACATTCGTGTAGAAGATATTCCAGACAGCACCATGAAACCGGTAATGGAAGAGTTTCAGGCCGAGTTAGAACGAAAATTAAGCGAAAAAGAAGAGTAAGTCTAGAGCAAAATCAATGGCAATGGCAAAAATCAAATTATGAATTTGATTAATTCTATTGGATTATGAATCTTAGCGACCTTGTGCTTTTGCGGCAAAAAAAATTAGCTATAAAGTGCCTTTATTTTGTCGACAATCACTTGTGCCAAACGTTCGTGACTTTCAAAGGTCCAACCTGCAATATGAGGCGTCAAAATAACATTTTTGGCATTCAGTAAATACTGAAACGCTTCGGGTGTCGTTGCGTCTTGGAACAAAGTTTCAAAGGATAATTTTTCGTATTCCAAAACATCCAGTCCAGCACCTAGTACTTTTCGTGATTGTAAAGCTGCAACCAAATCCGCTGTGACAATGTTTTTTCCGCGGGACGTATTGATAATCCAAAGTGGTTTTGCAAATCCATTAATAAATGCTGCGTCCACCATTTTATCGGTTTCAGGAGTCCAAGGAATATGCAAACTCAACACGTTCACTTTTTCTTGAAATTCGGCAAACTCAACTTGTCTGGCATTTTCATCACCCACATTTTCTTGAATATCATAACACAAAACATCGACCTCAAAACCGCGAAGTTTTTTGGCGAAAGCCTTACCCATATTGCCGTAACCAATAATGCCAACCGTTTTACCGTCTAATTCGTGTCCGCGATTACTTTCTCGGTTCCAATGTCCCGCTCGAATCTCGGCATCAGCTTGGTTGAGATTATTAAAAAGCGATAAAATCATTCCTAAACTGTGTTCTGCAACGGCATTTCGATTGCCTTCGGGTGCGGCAATAAGCGCAATCCCTTTCGACTGCGCATACTCGCAATCAATACTTTCCAATCCAGCCCCCACTCGAGCTATGAATTTCAAATTAGTCGCTTTGTCTAAAAAGGCTTTGTCAATTTTAAATCGGCTACGAATAACAATCCCTTGATAGTTATGAATTTTAGCTTCGATTTCCGCTTTGGAAGAGGTAAAATCTTCGTGATTCACGAAACCCGCTTGATCTAATTGATTCCAAAGCAAGGGATGATTACTATCAATATGAAGAATGTGTGCCGCCATAAAAGGATTGTATTTTGTAAACCCAAATTAACAAAAAAAATAGGTGTGAAATGTGTAAATTGCAGCCAATATCATTAAAATGCAAAAACTATGAAAACCAGCCGATTGTTTCGAGAATTTTTTGAAAGCGAAAAAGCAGGCGGATTGGTATTGCTTTTAGCGACTTTACTTTCTTTGGGTTTAGCCAATTCTCCCATTCAAACGACTTATATTGGGTTTTGGGAAACCGAAATTGGACATCATTCCATCACCCATTGGATTAACGATGGACTCATGACTATTTTCTTCTTACTCATTGGGTTAGAATTAGAACGAGAGTTGTACGGTGGCGAATTATCCAACATTAAAAACGCTGCTTTACCTGTTTTTGGCGCACTCGGAGGAATGCTAATTCCGGCTGGACTATTTTTAGCATTCAATTTGGGGACGCCAACACAAAACGGCGCCGGAATTCCAATGGCTACCGATATTGCATTTGCAATTGGGATCTTATCCCTTTTGGGCAATCGAGTACCAACGTCTTTAAAAATCTTCTTGACCGCTTTGGCTGTCATTGACGACTTGGGAGCAATTCTCGTCATCGCGATATTTTATACAGAAACAATCTCTTTCCTGTATTTAGGTATGGCTTTTAGCATTATGGGAATTCTTTTTATTTTAAATAGAAAAAAAGTACACAACCTACTTCCTTATTTGATTGGTGGCGGATTGATGTGGTATTGCATGCTGAATTCAGGCGTTCATGCTACAATAACGGGTGTGCTTTTAGCCTTTGTCATTCCCTATGGCGATGGTGGAAAAGCTACTTCTTCTTACCGATTACAACACGTTTTGCACCGCCCAGTAGCTTTTTTCATTTTACCTTTATTTGCTGTCGCCAATACAGGAATTGCTATTGATAGTAATTGGCACGAAGGACTCATTCATGCCAACGCTATCGGAATTATGACAGGATTAATTCTTGGAAAACCCATTGGAATCACTCTTTTTGCTTTTTTATGTGTCAAATTAGGCATTGGGTCGCTGCCCAAAGAATTGCAATGGAAACACATTCTCGGCGCTGGAATGCTGGGCGGAATTGGATTTACCATGTCCATTTTCATTACGCTTTTGGCCTTCAAAAACGATGGCGAAGCCGTAATTACCTATTCTAAAATAGCCATCTTGGTAGCTTCGTTTGTCTCAGGAACTTTGGGATTTTTGTGGTTGAAAATGAGTTTAAAGAAATAGTTAATTGGACACGGACAAAACGGATTCGCATAACGAAAACACAGATGAGAACAGATTCCTAAACATTTTCACATTAAATAAATTGTTCCATTGTTCCATTATTTTCTTACATTTGAAAAGCCCTAAAACTGCATTGGATTCCAAATCAAATTCCTTTACAGATTTTTATCAATAGAAAATGCAATTATTTTTCAAATACATCTCTATCCTTTTTTGGAATGGGGATGAAAATAAATTGTAAAAATAATTGCAAATGTTGTCTAATCAGTTAACTTTGTAATATGCATTTACGCCGACAAGTAATTGCTTATAAAAACTATTTTCTAGACTTTTATAAGAAACAGTCTGATCCCGTTCAAGCAAAAATAGAATGGACTCTTAAATTAATCGAGGTTACTCCACAGGTTCCTAAAAAATATTTTAAACATTTGGAAGGTACAAAAGGACTTTATGAAGTAAGAGTTGAAGTAGGCAATACAATATTTCGAATTTTTTCTTTTTTTGACAAAGGGAATCTGGTAGTTCTTGGCAATGCTTTTCAGAAGAAAACACAAAAAACACCAAAAGACGAAATTGAAAAGGCACTAAAAATAATGAAAGAATATCAAGATGAAAACAAAAAATAATACCACCACTTTAGATCAAATACTAGATGCCAAATATGGCAAAAAAGGAGCGCCAAAACGAGAAAAATGGGAACAAGAGTTTGAATCTTTTCGCCTAGGAATTCTTCTTGAAGAAGCCCGAACAAAACTGGGTATGACTCAGGAAGAATTAGCTCAAAAATGCGGAACCAATAAATCCTATATTTCAAGAATTGAAAATAATTCATCTGACATTCGATTATCTACCTTGATGAAAATTATCCAACAAGGACTTGGCGGACAGTTGAAATTAACGTTGCAGTTGTAAATTGTACTATTGAACTCCTAAATGAGCATTTAATAATTGAATAAAACCCCCATTTACCAATTTTCAAATTAGTACATTTTCAAATTAAAATTTTTCTTACATTTGAAAAGCCCTAAAAACTGCATTGGATTCCGAATCAAATTCCTTTACAGATTTTATTTAATTGCAAACTACTCAAATCTTTTGTTGATGCTTTTATGGGCTACTTGTGGTAATAAACGAGTTATCACTCGGTTTAAATAAAAAAATATGAAATTAGAAAAAGAATTAAAGGTTGAAATCGATTTTATACTTAATGAATTACTAATTGGTAATACTTGTTCAGATAATAAAGAAAATACGGAGGTGCGGAATAAATCAATCAGAATTTGTAAAGCTTTAAATTTAATTAAACATTCAGATTCAGGAAAGCAATATGTATTAGCAGAAAAAGCTGTATTAGTTTTAAATGATGGTGGTATAGAAAAGTATCTTCATAATTATAAAGAAGAAAAAAATCTAGACACAGAAATAAAACTTTTAACATTTAAAAAATTAAAATACGAACAATTACCTGCTAAACTTTGGTGGTTAATTATTATTATAACAGCTTTTGTTTCTATTTTTATAAATTGGGCGACAAATCAGATGTAACTAGCAACAAAATCAAAAACACAAACCCGATAACGCAGATTTGCATACAAACTAGGTAAACTAACGAAGTAATCCGTTCCTACAAAAAGTAATATCACCTACAATCCGAAAGTATTGAATATTCACTAATTAAAAAATACAAAAACAATCTCTATGAAAAATCTACTTATTATTTGCTTCATCTTTATATCAACTATTTCATTTGGACAATCTAATTTATTAGATAATGTCCCAAAAAAAACATGGAAAATTGTCATAAAAAACAATAAAACTATTAAAGAAAATTTCCAGTTAATTGGAGAAAAATTAATTGAAAATGACTTTTCAATTGAAAAAAAGGACAACGAGTTTTATACTATTCAATCATCTCCTAAAAATTTAGACAAATTAGATGTTAGTTATTATTTAAAATTTGTCGCGAAAGATAGTTCAATAGTCTTAACTGGAATGTCGAAAATGAACTTAGCCCTAAATTTTGGCGCAGTAACTTCTGAAAGTTCATATGATAAAATTATTAATAAAGGAATGAAAGGATCTCCAGATAAAGAATCATTCGTAGCAATGTTGAAATTTGCAAAACTATTCCCTGAATCTGATTTGGAATTTATAAATGAACAGTAAAGATTTGAAACCAGTACTTACTAAAAACCTGATAGCGCGGATTTGCAATCCGTGCCTCTAAAACAACGAACCAAAAAAGGCCGCTATTTACAGCAGCCTTTCTCTTTATTTAAAAAGTATATTTACCCCTTAATCTGTTTCAACGAAGTTTTAATCCCTCTAATCAAAGACGAACTAAAACCGTGCAATTCCATTTCGTTTAAACCTGCAATGGTACAACCCTGAGGTGTGGTTACTCGGTCAATCAATTGTTCTGGATGGGTTTTTTCTTCCAGTAGCATTTCGGCAGCGCCTTTTACGGTTTGGGCTGAAATAGCCAAAGCCGTTTGCCAATCAAACCCAATTTCGATTCCGGCTTGCATCGACGCACGAATGTAACGCAAAGCAAATGCCGTTCCGCTAGCCGCCAAAACAGTTGCTGCATCCATTAATTTTTCGTCAATAATAGGTGCTGTTCCTAAGCCTTCAAATAAGCACACTACGTTTTGAGCCGCTTCTTTATTGCTTTCTTGAAACGCAATACA
>JACCDM011385475.1_pt1 | contig 22495 bp, 44 predicted proteins | sample 7445851 | NCBI WGS metagenome assembly JACCDM01 (sample SAMN15323438, study PRJNA562643) | freshwater metagenome | isolation source: river surface water | place: USA:Blue River Watershed | collected 2017-08-16
CTTCGTGGATCCATCGTTTCCAATGATTCACATGAACATGATGCGTTACAGGTGTGCCATACAAGCCAACAAGCACAATGGCTTGGTAACTTAGCGTGTGTGGCACAGTACCAGGATCAATTACACCATAGTTGTCTACATCAGCAAAGTAAACGTCCCAGCCTGCGCGAATGAATGCATTGGCAGTGGCCACATAACTCACAGCAGGCAATACCACAGTGGGCGGATTTATGCTTTCTTGTGTAATCCAGTAACTGGCAAGTATTTCCAGTGCATTGGTTCCTGAATGGCAGGTGACAGCATGCTTGACACCATTCTTGGTGGCCAACCAACTCTCAAAAGCCTGTGTGTATGGGCCATTCATAAGCTGACCAGATGCCAGCACCTGATCAGTTACATGCAAGATTTCCTCGCGTAGATTGTTATACTGTCTTTTTAGACCAGTAAACGCTATTTGATAACCACTCATAATACTTCTGGAATCCTTCTTCAACGTCTACTTTGGGATCATAGCCTAGGATAGTTCTGGCACGGTCAATGTTCAGCGCACCACGGCTGGGAAAGTCTGCATCTTTGTCTTTGACTTCGATGGTGCCCCGGCCCACTATCTTCACAATCATTTCGGCGGCTTCAAGTAGGCTAACTGAATGACTCTTGGTGATGTTGTAAACACGGTTCGCAGCCATGACCCTAGTCGCAGCCGCAACAATCCCGTCCGCAGCGTCATCCACATACGTAAAGTCCAACGTCTCCGAGGCACCGTTGACCTTAAGGGATTGCCCACGCATCGCGGCAAGCATAAATTTTGCAACGACACGGTCTTCAACATCCAATGGGCCATACACAGCTGACGGACGTATAATAGCGTAGTCAAAACACCCTCTACGGTGATAGTCTTTAACAAGGTCTTCTCCTGCTAGTTTCATAATGCCATACTGTCCAATGGGATGGCAATCATCATCTTCGAGCACTTGGTCTTCGAAGTCCCCGTAGACCATTGAGCTTGAAATATATACCACACGATCTACCTTGTACTTTTTGGCACTCTCGCAAATGTTGATCAAGCCTTCCATCATAACCTTGGCACCGTTGGCAGGGTTTGCATTGACAACCTTCTGCCGTGGAAACGATGCCATATGGATAACAACTTCTGGCAAGGTCTTTGCAAATGCTTTGTCCATTGCATCTGCATCTGCAATGTTCTCCATGAACACAATAGTGTCTGGAGAGATCTTTTTGTTGCGCTCGCTCATCAAGTACTCAAGTTCATCTTCTGGGATGATACCATAGTTGGTGCAGTTGTCAATGATGTTGACATCGTGCCCCATGCCTTGCAGTTTATTAACTACATTGTGTCCAATGAGGCCCATGCCTCCAGTTACTAATATTTTCATATGTATTGCTTCTCTTTCAAAAATGGTAAAATGACTTGTTCTGCAAATACCTTGTGTTGTACAGAACTAGGATGCTGATCGCCTTTAACAGGAAATTCCAAATTAGAATGATCTCGACACCATTCGTACTCGCCAGCAACAGGCAAGAACATATCAAAATCAATTTGGTCGTACAGATATTTCACATCAGGATGATTGCAGTATTGAGTAAAAAATACTTGACTAGTAAATGTACTCATGAAATATCGAATATTGTGTAGCTTAAGAAACCATTGTACCCTTAGTATATGTTCAACAGTGAGTAGTTGTGCTAACCATCCGTTGTGTATGTTGGAATAAAACTCTTTGGATATTTGTGTTTTGCTTAACTTATTTAAGATAAGCCACTTAACTGATGTATCTTCTATCCAATTATAAGGATTGTAAAATTTATCTTCCCCGGGTACTGCTGCGCCAAAATCAATGTTCTTTGGCAATTGTGTCACCGGCAGTAGAACTTCATGTCGATCGGGACTGGTCCACATAATACCAACAATGAGTTGTTCTTTGCGCTCTAGTAACTGTGACACTCTCCATATGATTTCTCTTGAAATCATACCGTTGCCTTGCGCACCTAATCCTTCGTGGTATGTTTCTGCGGGTTTGATTGTTTGTTCCAACTGTCTAGGCCAAGTATCAATCCACGGGCTTTTGCATTCGCTAAAACTACAACCACTGGTTACCAAAATGGTCATTTATTTCCCCATTTCATTTGATACCATACATAAAGTTTTTCGTCCATTACAGTAAAGTTTCCTGCTTCGCTGTAATCCCAATATGTCCCGTTGCCATAACTTCCTCTGCGGCCAGCAGTTGCAACTAACCATTCTACTTGATCGATGCCTGGCCAACCTTTGTGCTTGTACAATGTCATTGGCACAAACTCTGTGCCGTTCCATATTTGTTTTTTAACAGGAGGCGGAAGTGTGACTTCTACATCAACATACTCTATTTTTTGCTCGAACACAGTAGCCTCCAGAACGTTTCGTTTTGCTCACTGAGCCTGGCCATGATGCGATATATGTGCCCGTAGGTGTTATGGTCAATGTGAGAAGTCCAGTAAGGCTGCTCTACAGCATGCTCCATCACAAACTTACCAGGCGGTGTTTGTTGCCATTCCCAAATAGAGCTTGCTACCATCAAGTCAGGATCTTCTACATCACCCATGCGTATTTCATGCACACATACATCACGAAAACGCACTGGTTTCCCATCTATGATCTTTGTCATTTCGGGTTGCCAGTGCCGGTATTCCGCTTGTTCGTTACGTGTTATTGCCATAACACATTGTAACAGATTATTCTATAAGAGTCGATGTCATTGGGAAGATTGCAGCAATGGCCTGGGCACAAGCCAATGCAACATGTTGATGTTCTTTCTGTGTGCCGTTGCCTGCACGTAGTTGAATAAAGTGAATCCATGATCGCAATGTGCCATTCATATACATGCGGCTCACAGTGAGTCCTTCGGGCAACACAGCACGGGCTTGCTCTTTGGCAATACCGTTGGCAATGGCCCACTTGTATTCTTGTTTAACCGAGAACAACACACGCTGTTGAGCACGTTCCCATTCAATGGCCAACAGCTTCTGTGCCTCGTCCGCCATGTCAAGCTCTACACTATTCTGTCTATTCTTTGTGTCCTGGAATCGCGCCTCACGTAGCACAAACGCTTCGTCGAGTTCAGCTGTAGGATCAGCATATCGCTGGGAGAACTCTTGGAAGCTGAAACTTCTGTGACGTAGAATCTGTCTGGCGATATCACGGGTGGTGACGATTTCGCAACAGGCTGACACCATTTCAAGTGGGCTCCAGTGTTGGTGTTTGATAAGGTACTTGATGAGTCGTTCGCTTGTTTCTGTGTTGAACTGGTTGGCTGGATTGGACACACGGGCGCAATACGCAATAAGTTCTTGAGCGTCGTCAACACCTTGAGATCTGAATTCTTCAGTGGGTTGACTGTATGATACCAGGGTAACATTCATAGGTCTTTTAATAGTTTATCAGTTTCGGGTTGAACAATCTTGGCAACTTCTGTGACATCAACAACAAAGTCAATGTCGCGAACTTCGTCGCCTAGTTCGGATAGTGTACGGGACAAGATAATTTCAACTTCTTCAATATCAAGTCCCTGTCGTTTCAGCGTAGACAAGTTAATGGTCTTTTGTTTCTTACCATGCAACTTGATCACCACTTTTTTAATGCATTCAAGCGGGACTTCTGTCTTGGTTACTTCAGCAATGATGTGTTCCCACTTGAGTAAGAACTCATCACTGAACTGCATTCTCGGCCGCTGCCTTTTCTGCTTTAGGTGGGCGACCACGACGTGGAGGTGGGGGCGGAGGAGCAATCTCAGCAGCAACAACATTGGGGCTCATGCGTTCAGCTTCTTTCTTCATACGAGCAGCTTCGGCAATCATGCCATTGGCTTCTGCTTCCATGCGCTTGGCCTGTGCCAACATGTTGGCAGCAAGTGCCTTGTCATCCAATGCACCGTCAATGCTTTGCAATGGTGGAACATAAGGTGCGCTGGTGTTTTGTGCTTCACGCTCTTGGCTACGCTTGAATTCAGCTTCAGCTTTGCGTTTTTGTGCAGGGTCAACAAACCCAGTGGCTTGATCAAGTTCTTGCAAACGCTTGACAGCAGCTTCGCCAGTTTCCATTTCCTTGATGATCTTGTTCATCTCGTCCAGCTTGACGGAACTCTGTGGAGTTGGTGTGACAATAACTTGGTTGGTAGGAATCTTCTTGATCATACCTTCGCGGTGCAATGCTTCTAATTGCACACGACCGTCAGGCAACAAGTTGCGATGCAATACATCAGCAAGACTCACAGCAGCCTGGCCAGCAGGGCTTTCTAATGTAGACATCAACGAGTTGTGAATGTGTGTAGGTAAAGTTTCTGGATACACCACCAAGCACATGTGCTCCTCGTTGGGTACCTCTCTAAACAAAATAGCAACCTTGCGGTCGCCGTGTCTTCCGATGTGTTTAAGCATTTTGATCTCCTTGGGGTTGTTGTGCTTGTTCTGCCTGAGCTTGTGCTTTGGTAGCCTCAAGGAATCGGGTCAGTTTGTCATATGTTTCGCCAACTGCTCGCATTTCGGCAGCTTTGAAAGCACCGCGAGTGCAAGCGGCGTCAATCAGTGAATGAAGTGAAGCCAAGTCGGCAATAGTAAGTTGTGCATTTTCCATACAGATATTTAATGTCTAAATACCTGCAGAAATTATTTTAATCGGTGTTTTGGAGAAATTCGTTTAAGCGATACACAGCTTCGTCAAAGTCTATTGCCCAAACCTTTGCTTCTAAGATGTTGCCTGTGATCTGCATGTCAAAAGGAATGACTCCACGGAACGCAAAGTCATCTGGTAGTTCTGTAATAACAGTAAATTCTTGTAGGTTTTTGGCTCTAAAGATTAGATTAGTAGCCATGTCTGCTGAGTTCATTTATACTCCTTGATATCACCGGGCTTAACGAATAAAATGTTATGCACCTGGTTCTGATATTTAACGGGCAAGTCTAAGTGAACACTAACTCTTGGCCCCTGTACTTTGTTGATTTCTGTGTCATTGCCTACAGTGCCCACAAATGGAATCTTGTTCCATTTGCCTTGCACACGATCACCAATTGCCCATTTGGGTTTGTAGCGATTTGCTTCAAAGTATTGGGCTAGATTCGACATCGGGTTTTACAAATTGTTTTTCGTGACACATGATTTCGAATGTGTCCCAGAGCTTTTCAAATTTAGCATCGTAGTAAGACTTCAATGCTTGCCACTTGTCTGCGTCTGCGTTTTGTTCTACAAACAATTCAATGTCGCTTGTAACACGCCAACATTCAAGAATCTGTTGTTCTAAATCAAATCGATCAGCCATTACCATTCTTCCTTTGCTTTCTTTGCTTCACTCACAATCTTCTTGCCCAGTTCCCACAACGGATACCAGAAGTATCCAATCACGAAACCCCAAGCAAAAGGTCCTAGTGCGTCTAAAAAGGCACTCATACAATCTTTCCTATTCCTAGATAGATCAGCTCGTCTAGTTCACGTTGGTAGTCTTGTCCTAGTCGTCGCTTTTGATAGATAGCTGTGATTAACTCGGTGCCTGTTTGACTAGACACTTCCATGCCCATGCCACGACGCTCCAACTCTTCAACTAGATCGTCTGTGTCAAAGTCATCTAGATCTACATCAACATAGGTTTCAACTAGGACTTCGGGCATTTTATTTTCCTACGGGCAAGTTAGGCACAACACCTGCACCAAGTACCAGTGTGCCACCTTTGAAGTTGCGAATACCTTCAGCCATGATTACAGCGGCTTCGGCCTGCTTCATGCGGGTCTGTGCATCCATATACTGAATAGCACCAGCATTGGAGTTCAGTGCGGCAATGCGTCGAGCTTCGGCCTGTGCAGTTGCCACTTCAACTTCTTTCTGCTTGAGCTCGTTCTTGGCTTTGACCAATTCGTTGGCACTGGCAACAATAGCGTCAGCAGGCACAATGTTACGGATCAACACTTGGCTGACATTGATCATACCATCCAGCTTTTCGTCTGCCAGTGTGCGAACAACAATCTCGCGAATGTCTGCTTCCATGGCTTGACGATTGTCTGCCATGTCAAGAGCTTCGTACTTACGTGCGGCCTTGTAAATGGCATTGCGAGTTGCGTTGAAGATGTAGTTGTACATCAAGTAAACGTCGCCATTGTGTGTAGCGTGGAACGATTTGTTCTTGGTGTTGTACAAGTCACTGACATTAGCCTGGTTGATGTTATACACCACCAAGGCGTCAAAGTCCTTCATTGTGCTATTGTCCCGAGCCAGTGGAGTCATGTCTTCAACTTTGACCGACACATCCTTGATAGGGAAAGTAAGAACCTCGCCTACCAGTGTTTGGTTAAACGAGCCAGGCAACAGTTCATTGCCGCTGACCTGTTTGTCAAAGCCTCGACGTAGACCAACTTCACCTGTTTCAATTCGAGTGCAACCAGTTGCTAGAATAGAAGCAACAACAAGACCAGCAAGAGCAAAACGTTTCATATTAAAGAACTCCAGTAGAAAAAAGATAAAAACAAACAACAAAGCCCAGTGCGAAATACAAGGGCCGTAGCCAGAAATCGTTGATCATAACAACTCCTTAAAAAAGAACCACAAGGGCGATTAAAAATACCAGTGTAAGTATAGCACAAACAGCACTATAAGTCAAGAGCCGTGTCAAGTCCCACCGCTCTTTGCCACTCATGTCTCTCACAGCACGGATGCCAAAAAAGAACAGACCAAAAATTACAACAAAAGCCAAAACAACTCTGATCATTTGCACACCTTTAAAATATCATCTGCAGGCATTGACGCTTTGATAGCTTCAAGTCGGCATTGCGAGTTTTGATGCTCACTCCAGGCCATTCCTGCTACTGGCAGACCAATAAAAACTACACACAACAGCATTACCCATTTCATGTCAGTGTCCATATCTGCTCCTTAGGGATAGCTTGGGTCGCGCTCTGATTCCATGGGCACAGTGCGCCACTCCGACCATTGCATGTTTCGGGCACTGTCGGGAAAAGGCCCGAGCCCAGCGTACACAGTGACATCCACTTTCTGCCGATACTGCAAAACCTTTTCGCCTGACACTGGCACATACCAACGCATTTCAATCATTTTAGGCACTCCTGACCAAGTTGTTTTTCTGCTTCTGTTTTGCGTTCCCAAAGGATACTTTCATATCCCTTGGAGAACAGCCATGTGTCGCATGCAGCCAACACACTTAGAAAGATCCAAAACCCTAACCAAGCCATACCTGACTCCTTAGTTCTTTGCGTCATCGTAGTAGGCGTATTGACCCCAGGGCGGAACAATAGTTGTGGTGCCATGCAAGATGAACACAGTCTCAGTATAGTTCTCGTCACCCCACGAACCAAACGGGTAGCCGTCTGTGAACATGACCAGGCGCTTGGGCTCGATCTCGTTTTCTTTCAAGTAGTTGTACACACAGTCAAAGTCTGTACCACCACCACCTTTGACTTCGTAGTCGCAGATTGAATCCAAGTTGTCTGAGTCGTATTGTGCAGGGTTGTATGCATCAGTATCGAATGTGATCACGTGAATCTTGTAAGCAGGGAACGAGTCCATGATGCCTTGGATTTCACTCAAGAAGTCCTTCAACATTGATTCGCTGATACTACCAGATGCGTCAAGTGCAACAGCAATATCAATCATGGGATCTTGATTGCGACCGGGCATCACAGCATCCATGTGCCAACCTTTGCGGCTTGCTCGCATCCAAGTGTAGTCTGACTTGATGGTCGACTCCAATTGCATACGCAACAGTTCGCGCCAGTTCATCTTGGGCTCAGTCAAGTCCTGGATCAATCGCTTGACGCCTGCGGGCAAATTGCCTGCACCGTCAACTGTAGCGGCCGCCGCCAACATGGCTTCTTTGATCTCGTCACGGATAGCTTGACGCTCTTCGGGAGTGAGTTTGGGACGACCCTTGCCTTCGCCTTCTTCGCCGTCGCCATCACCGTCGCCTTCACCGTCCATGTGCTCGTCGATCAACTTATCGATCAAGTCATTGATGTTGATTTTTTGTGCGTTCTTCATCAAGTCATCGTAGACTTCTTCGGAACTCATGCCGTCATACTTGCGATCGTACAAGCAAGGCACTGATGTGATCTTTTCACCAACATTGTGTTTGACCAAGTCTGAGTTTACACAGAAGTCGTTGGCAATATTCCAAATCTGCGGATCACGATCGCCACGGCGACCAAAGTGATCGTATACACAATGCAACACTTCGTGGCCAAACAAGAACTCAATCTCTTTGGGACGCAACATCTTGATGAAACGAGTGTTGTAATAGAAGTGGCGGCCGTCTGTTGCGGCTGTAGCACACCACTCATCTGCATTAACCAGTTTGAGTCGGGTTGCAAGGTTGCCAAAGAATGAAGCCTTGAGCAACAGGCCCACACGGGCAGTGATCAATTGTTCGCGTACTTCGCGATCCAGTTTGGCATCCATGGGGCCAATGAGATTGGCGAACTTTTTAGCATCGTCTTTGGTAGCAGTGGTGCCAGCTGTGGCATGCAGAACGTCGGGGGTAAAATAGTGCATGTGGGTCCTTTGTTGTTTATAGTGTATTATAACAGTTCGCGATTTATTGGTCAATCAGTTCCAACGACTCGCGTTGTCAATCTCTTCTTGTGTAAACTGCCCGCCGCTACGATCTGGGTTCTGTTCCCAGCTAGCCAGAGCGGCCTGTTCACAACACTTCTCAACATCAAACAAAATGACCTTGAGTTCGTTGATGTTGATTGTAAGGAAGTCAGCTACCGCTTTCAATGCCATGTCCTCACCATCACGCAAGCCTACAAAGGTTCGTTCCTTTTGAATAGACAGCAAGTATTGTTCCTTGCCAGCGATTGTGTTTTTCAGATTGTCACGGACGGTGTGGATGTTCATTTTCGGGCTTTCGTATTGGTTATGCTAAAGTAAGTGAACGGTACGGTCCAATCAGTGTTCCAACGAATCATTACATCATGGATACGAATCCAACCATTGCGCCAATTTAACACCCATGCATAGTCGCCTTTGACATTGTAGCGTGTCAGTTTCATTTTGATTCCACCTTGCCATTGAGTTGTTTTGCAACCTTTTCTGCTTGAGCACGGCTCCGGTATGTTTGGGATTGGCGCACAAAAGTGATCTTGCCACTGCGATCGTATTCATTACGACCAACTGCAAACTTCGCATCATCTTGGCCTAGTGTAATCACATAAAACATATTGGGTCCTTTTTGCTGTCTATGTGTATATTATAGCAAATCGGGCATTTTTGGTCAACCAAAAAGTACTACCCAAAAAGTAATACTCAAGTATTACCTAAATTCAAGTACTTTAGCTGGAACCAACTCTGGGCTTGCTCACTGTAAAAGTCCAAACAAACTTGGTCTTCATAGTGCATGTTGGGCCCACCCTTTACTGGATGCTCATTTGGCACCAGTCCGCGATGGTGTCGATATGTAAATCCTAGCTCACGTTTGAGCCGTGGGCGTATGGCCATGCCCATGCCATATTGTTTGAGTATCTTGGCGTAGATGTCTGACCACTCACCGGGACGGTGAAACACAATGAGATTCTTTTTAATCGTTACTTTGTGCATGAACTAACTGAAAGAACGCAAGCTCTTTGTCGCCTTTTAAGTAGATGCGATAGTCTCGGTATTCTACAGAATAACTCCAGTGCCTGTTGATATCTTCTTCTTTGACAGAGTTGTTCATTGGGTCTGCTAGACGTTGGATTAATGCTTGACGGGTTTGCACATCTTGCGACCAACCCCAAGTCTGATTCATCCAGCGACGAGCACGATCAAAGTCCAGCACGCCAGTGCCTTTCCAAGTGCTTTTGGAGAATTCCAACATGTAGTCAAAGCTACCTTTGTAGCTGAACCGATGATCTAATTTTGTAACTTGATATCGCATAGTTGTAAAAAGGAAAGGGCTGTGCATCCACAGCCCGTGTATTTGATCTACACAGCCCTTTGACCTTTAGGCGCTAGCCTGCAAGATGTACTTGCCGAAGCGTTGATGGAACTCGTCGAAGTTCTTGAGCTTGGTTGGCAGGAAAGGCAAGTCGTATGTAGTCAAAGCAATACGAGCACCCATCACAGTCAACTCAGTCTCAAAGTTCTTCATCATGTAGCCAAGGAAGTTGTCTGCCATTTCGTGGAACTTCTTGTCTTCCACTTTGGTCTCAACAGCGGCCTTGAGCTCGTAGCACATGGAGATCACCAACGAGTACATTGCCGACACTTCTTTGACCTGCAAGTCCTTGACCTTGCCTTCCAAGATGTCCTTGGGGTTAGGCATGCGGCTAGCAACCTTGCGGTGACTCATGAACTTAACAGCAAGACCTTCACCAACAGTACCTGCAATCAGGTTAGTCAGGGTCTCGTCGTCCACGCCGTCGTCCAACAGCTGGCTCACAAAGCTCCACGAGCGTGGGGTAGCGAATGCACGGCTTGCAGATTTAGCATCGAAGTCGTACAGGTCTTGCTTGGCAAAGCTCAAGTAACCCACCACGTCCTTGTGAACCTTGTTCATCACAGCCCACTCTTGCCACGATGCAAAGTCCACTTTCATCTCTTGGTGGATGAAGCGGTTTGCCAGCGGAGTTGGCATGCGATAAGTAACACCTTTGTCGCTTTCGCGGTTACCTGCGGCAACCATAACTACATTGTCTGGCAGTTTATACTTGCCGATACGACGGTTCAAAATCAGCTGATAAGCCGCGGCTTGAACTGATGCAGGGGCCGAGTTCATCTCGTCCAAGAACAGCACCACAATAGGATACTGGCTGGCAGTTTCTTCGTCGGGCAAGTCACCGGGAGGCGCATACTCCATGATGTTCTTGTCTTTGTTGTAGAACGGAATACCACGAATATCTGTGGGCTCCATCTGACCCAAGCGCAGGTCAATCATCAAGCCGCCAAGTTCTTTGGCAATGCCTTCCACAAGCTCGGATTTACCGATGCCGGGAGGACCCCACAGGAACAAAGGACGCTTGACGCGGAATGCGTTGAGCAAAGACTTGCGAGCTTGGCTCGCGGTAACGGTACGACTATCTGACATGGGCTGTGCCTTTCTGGGTTAAAAAAGTTGTTAAGTTGTTATTGTAGCTGAAGTTGATTTATTGGTCAACTGTTGATTGTTGCAAAAGGGCTAAGAACTTCTGCAACATCTTGATCTAGGTCTTGTTTTTCGTAGACCCAGCTCACTGGAATCTCTAGCTCTCGAGCCACTTCCATGGGACTCTTGCCCTTCTCCAGCAGGTACTGGATGTCTAGATCCAGATCGCTCATCTTGCTCATGTTATTCTCCTCGGTCCATGACATAGGTAAACAAAATCCACTTGGCTTGGTTCAGTGTCTGGCGAACTTGTTCGCGAGTGCTTTCAGTACCGCCCATGGACAAGAGTTCTTGTGCATCGCTCATCAGCCCTGCGGCAACCATTGCGGCACCGCTGAACTTGAAAGTGATGCTAGACTCAACGCTGGCACGAAGCTCATCTTCAGTGCAACCGTACATTTTAACTTCACGCTGGCGTTGCATATCGCGCTCAACTGCTTTGGCTAAATCCATCTGCGGCTCCTTTGTTTCTTACTATGCCTATATTATAGCAAATGGCGAATTATTGGTCAACCCAAAAAAAAGCCCCGCAAAACTGCAGGGCTTTTGTAGTACTAAGGTATTACTTTTTAAAAGTAGTACTCTAGTACTACATTGCAGGGCCGTTGCCGTTGCGGAAACCCACGCTACCGCCTTCTGCTTCAATACGCTTGATCACGTCTTCAAACAAGATAGGACGGAAGTCGGTTTGCTCCACGCATACACAATGGTACCGGGGGTCAATTTCTGTACTGTATAACATAGTGCCAGTCTTGACATCAACACCACGTGCCTTCTTAACGCGAGTGGCGTGTAAGTGTCCGTGGATGTTGGTGCCAAAACGGCCTAACGATGCTTCATGCACAGGGATATGACTCAAGATCATTCCGTTCATAACATGATATGCACGTAACTCACGGAAGTACTCACGGTATTCCTCATCACGGAAGATGTCGTGGTTGCCGCGGATCAACACCTTGTCGCCGTTCAAGCGAGCCAATGTCTTTAATGCCTTGCGGTTAATAACAACATCGCCTAAATGGTACACCTTGTCTGAGGGACGAACTGTGTCGTTCCAACGGCGCACCATTTCCTCATCCATCTCATCAGGATCATCCCATGGACGCAACTTCACAGTCTCGTCATCAGGGTGTGTAAAGCGACACACACCGGCATGACCGAAGTGCGTGTCACTGACTAAAAATACTGCTGGCATTAGATATCTCCTTCGCGGGTCTTTGGAATTACAAAGCCCCAATCTGTTGTTTCACCATTGATGGTGTGCTTTTCATCTTCATCGTAAGCCCAACCCAGGGCCTTCATCATCTTGTGCTTGACCAACAAGTTGGGACTGCGAAACGATTCTGTGTCTCGGAAGCCCATTATAACACCGACTTCGCATACTGCACCGCTACGACAAACGCCTGCATGACAGTGAACAATTACATTCATGCGTTGTTCTTGTGCATGTTGCAACAGACGAACAAGTTCTTGAGCCTGTGCATCTGTGATCTTTGCTTCATCGGGAAAGTTGTCGCCCCGCTCTGCATCCAAGAACTCAAATTGATGCACTTCGCGAAACGCATACTTGGGTACAGGAAACTCGTATGCAGGGTCCACAATTTGAATCAGCATGGAGTTGAAGCCAGGGTCAATGTGAAACCCTTGCTTGATATCACTCATGCTTACATTTTGAATCCACATACCGAATCTCCTTTAATGCGTTATTATAGCACAAAAGGCAATTTCGGTCAAGTAGTACTAAGGTATTACTTCTTGCCAGGTGTGATCGCCCATGTACTTGACTTGCATAATGTACTCGTAATCTTTGGGTACACCAGTGCTCCAATCCTCAGGACCGTTGATCACTAACAAATTTTTGCCATGCCTTTTGTGCCATACCAACCAATAGCAATGGCCCATGACAATTTGGAAATTGTATTCTGCGGCATAGACTGCGTCAGTTACGTCCAGTCTGCGTTTGATGTCTTGTGCTTGTTTTTCAAGCACAGCCACCAGTTCCATGATCCTATCGTATTCTTGCTGGGCATACATCCTAGCATGATTGATCATTAGATCCTTTTGTTTTTCAACAGGGACTAGATCAAATTTAGGACCCAGTGTACTGGTGGAGTAAGGCGTTATGTTTCTATTGAGAAAATGTACAAGAGTGTTGCCAGTAGTGATGTCAAAACTGTCTCGACCCTTGGCACTGTTTGGTTGTTCAGAATCCGCCATGATCCTTGAAACGTCGGCGTGGTGCAACTTCTGTTTCTTTGTACAGATAATCGCGACCTACTTTGCCATGTTCGATTTCTTTGATGGCAGTGAGCACATGGCTGTGCTTGGGACCGTCAACACGCGGCATATCGCCACGGCCTAATTCTCTAGCACGGCGAGCGCCGATTAGCACTAAGTCATAGCGATTTTCCACTGCGGCCACAGCAGCCTCGTTACTCAGTCCCAAAGTTGCTTCGTATTCCAGTAGTTCTTGCTTATTCATCATCTTCCTTTGTTGTTAAACCATTTGAGTGTTTGTCTGTTGTGCGTTCCACATCTTGGAACAGTCGCTTTTCTTGTGCTGTGAGTCGATCCTTGCCGTGTGTCTTGCGTGGGTTACCGCACAAGAAGCATCCAGGATTACCACAGTCCATGGCATGATGTTTTGCCAGTCGATGAGGTTGTTTAATGTTTTGTTGATTAAACGTACCGTGTGATTTGGCAATTTTTACTTGCCGAGCAATGGCCACGTCAGTTTTGTGACGACGTCGAGAATTGATGTATTTTGCTAGATCGTTACTCATGCTGTATTATATCACTTTTGCATTAGTGTGTCAACAAAATTCTTTAGCAAAAGGTGATGTTCACCGTTGTGATAGTGTTTGCGCATCCAGCTGTGTTGTTGATACCAAAACGATTCGCTTTCGGGATGACACCCAATCACACCAACTCTGTTTTGGATAACAGCCATTGGATCGCCGTTGGCATAGGTTGCTATGGTTTCAAACTCTGTGGGATCGCCTGCAATGGCACAGCCATCGTAGAAATACATTTTGTGATCTGTGCCTTGCCATTTAACGTCAATTGCTTTGGGGTGTGGCCTGCGTGTGTCAGTGCGGGGTCTTGTGATGTATTGCACAGTGTCGGCATTTTGTAGTAGATTAAAATACTCATGCCCTGCCCAATATGCGCCCATGCAAATACCAAGATACCTGCCACCGCGACGAACATACTCTGTGATGAACTTGACTCGTCTGCGATCTCTAAAGAATCTATGATAGCTTTCCGAATCACCTACACCGCCAGGAAATACAACCATGTCCACATCGTCCAGTGTGTCGTCCTCGCATTGGCCTTCATTGAACAACTTGAACTGATAGTAAGGCGACAAAGCCCCGATTACTCCGTTGCAACATTGTAGACTACAATGCGGATGTCGAGTAAACAGGGCCAGTTTTGGTTGATGATGCATCAACTATTTAACTGAGTTGCCGGTTACGCAAATCCGGCGACACGCTATCTTGTGTCCGGTTTATTTTATTTGACTCCAAACACGCTCACGTATTTGTTTTGTAAGGCTGTCGGGTAAATGCACATAGTCAAGCTCTTCGCTCATCTTCTTGCCATTCTTAAATGCCCAGTCAAAGAACTTCAACACAGCTTGGCTTTGTTCTTTGTTGTCAGGATTACGATACATGATAATGAAACTGGCTGAACTTACGGGCCATGCATTGGCGTTCTTTTGATCCACAATGCTCAAGCCCATACCAGGAACTGAGAACCAATCGGCACCATCAGCTGCGGCAGCAAATGTCAAATCATCGGGGCTAACATACTTGCCTGCCTTATTCTGTAGTTGTAGGAATGTCATGTTGTTTTTCTTAACATAAGCATACTCTACATAGCCGATGCTACCTTTGATTCTGTTTACATTGGCAGCAACACCTTCGTTGCCTTTGCCACCTACTGAGCTTGCGGCAGGCCATTTAACTGCGGCACCCTTGCCTACTTTGTCCGCAAACTCTTTGCTGACTGTGCTTAGGTAGTCTGTCCAATTGAATGTTGTACCCGAACCATCAGCACGATGTACCACTGTGATAGGCTCATCTGGCAACTTCTTACCTGGGTTCAGCGCAGCCAACTTAGGGTCATTCCACTTAGTGATGTTGCCCAAGAACACATCTGCTAGCACAGGGCCAGTGATTCGTAATTCACCAGGCTTGAAGCCATCTAAGTTTATCACAGGAACTGTACCGCCAATGATTGCAGGAAACTGCACTTGGCCGTTCTTGTCTAAGTTTTCACCTGACACTGGTGCATCACTTGCACCAAACGCCACGGTCTTTGCGTTGATCTGACGGATACCACCGGAACTACCGATTGATTGATAGTTAAGACCAACACCTGTTTCTCGCTTGTAGGCTTCTGCCCACTTAGCGTAGATAGGATAAGGAAAAGTGGCACCAGCACCTGTAATGTCTGCTGAATGTGCCACTAGTGCAATTGAGGCTAACAATGTAGCAACGATCTTCTTCATAAAGTCTCCTTTGGTTAGAAACTTATTTAGGCTAAATCATGTTACAATTTTGTTACAAACTCAAGCCACTGCTACGATACTGCCAACTACAATCACTGCTAACGCAATCATGATGAACACAAACAGTCGATCGCGTTCTTTTTGCATGTCCGACGGCTCAGGATCTGGAAGAGCCTGCTCACGACGACGACGTTTCATTATGCTTTGAATCAACACTGGTTTCATTTTGGCCCCCTTATTCTTGCTCTGTAGTATTGTTTTGCTGTAATCACAATACCTGCTAACCAAGGTAGAATATATTCGTAGAAGTCATGTAATGGATCTAAATGATTATCAATGAATGGCTCGTGTACAATCATTTTAACTGCTACCACGAACAACACGAAACTACCGATGAATACACTGTCAGGATACTTTTCTAGTATCTTTGCAATGACTGTGCTACCAAACAAGATGATTGGTACACTAATCAACAATCCAAATATTACCATATAAAAGTTACCATTGGCTGCTGCCGCAATACCTAAAGCATTATCAATACCCATTACTGCATCAGCAACAACTATTGTACCGATAGCACCCCAGAACGTATCCTTAGCCGTTACACTATGTTCTTGTTCAGCAAATGCCAACTTCCAACCAATGTATAACAATGCCAAACCACCTATTAGTTTAAGTCCTGGCACCAACAACAAGTAAGTCAACAATGCAACTGATGCGAATCTAATTGCTACAGCACCGAATGTACCCCAGAAAATTACTTTCTTGCGTTGATGTTCTGGCAAACGATTTGCTGCCATACCAATAACAAGTGCGTTGTCGCCTGCTAACACGATATCAATTAATATAATGGCTACTACAGCCCAAATTGCTTCTAACATTTAATATCTCCCTGATGCTAATACGATTTGACAAATATGTTCTAATCGTTCAATGTGCTCAAACGCACGCCATGGACTGGTGTCTATGGCCACCACACCGTGGCCTTTGATACCCACAATGTCATAGTAAATATTGCCATCATTGTCCAACTGCAAATTATGATGGCATTGATCTGCAAGCTCTTGACTAATAGGTGGTACATCGCCTACGTTGGGTGCTACTCGTGTGTATCGACTGAGTTCTGGAAACTCATTTACAACAGTGCTGAGATCAATTCCAGCATGCATAGCAGCCACACAATAGGTAGGATGTAGATGCATTACTACTCGCACATCGTTTGAGTGTTGACCCATGTTCTTTTGTAGACCAAAGTGCAGTGGAATTTCCCCACTGGGTTTTAGGTTAGTACTGATATCAGTGTAAAATTCTTCAGCCCACATCAGGCTGCTAACAATTCTAATCTTCTTGAACTGATCAGGTTGCATAGTTTGCTTACGAACGCCACTGGGTGTGATATAAAAGTGATCACGGTCGTGATGACGAATCGAGACATTGCCATCACGACTGGTGATCCAGTTGCGTCTATATGCTTCAACAAGTGTGTCGCAAATAGTTTCTAACATATTAGCTATTTAACACACGTGCCACTGAGGTAATAACTGCGGCAATGCGACCGATGTCACGCAACTGTTCTACTGTGTAGCCTTCTTGCTTCAGTGTTTCATAGTGAGCTTTTACACAGAAATGGCACTTACCAACAATGCTCGCTGCTAGGCTGTAGGCTTCGAAACGAGCTTTGGTAGTTCCACCGTGACTAGCAATGGCATTCATACGCAACTGAGCAGGCAAGCCTTTCAAGTTCTCGTCATCGGCCATTTCAACGTAGGGATACCAAACGTTGTTCTGTGCCATGATCGAGCCAGCTGTGAGTGCGGCGTCACGCTCTTTTGTATCAACGATTCCACTAGAGATAAAAGTCACTAGCTTGCCGTTGCCTGTTGCAAAGGCCGAGGCCAATGCAATTGCTTCTGCTTCCTCGGGTGCCAAGGAACTGCGTTTGATCACAGCATCCAAGTTTAACTTGGCGTCCTTGGCATACTCGGGGAGACCTTCTTTTAGTTGATCAACCCAAGCAGTCATTACAGAGTCTCTCCGCCAACTGTGCGGTTGCAAGCGCAGAGTTCGCCAGTTTGCAATGCGTCTAACACACGCAAGGTTTCTTCTGGGCTACGGCCAACGTTCAAGTTGTTGACAGTAACGTGTTGGATTTCGTTGTTGGGGTCAACAATGAATGTGGCACGAAGTGCAGCACCAGCTGGTGCATAGAACACACCCAACTGCTCAATCAAACTCAACTCGCCGCGCTGTGTGTCAGCGAACTGGTGATGTGTGATCTTCTTTAAGTCGGCATGTGCATTTTGCCATGCTACCTTGCAGAACTCGTTGTCTGTTGAACCAGTGAGCAACACTGCATCACGATCAGCAAAGTCTGCGGCCAACTTGTCGTAGGCTACAATTTCAGTTGGGCAAACAAAGGTAAAATCTTTTGGATAATACACAATCACTTTCCACTTGCCTTCGAAGCTCTCGTCAGTGATGGTATAGAAAGCGTCTTCGGGTTGTCCGGGCTTGACGCCAGTGATTGCAAATGGTGCTAATTTATCGCCTACAGTTTTCATTGGTTTCTCCTATTAAAAATGAAAATAAAAAAACATGTCTTGTTGACATGTTGTAATTGTAATAGTATATATCAATGAAATCAAGCAAAAAATAGGTTTTTCCTATTGATTGTTGCTATGTTGATGTTTAATAAAACCTATAGATAATAGTCATGTTTGCGTTCGTTTTCAAGCAGCCAAGGATAAATTGGTGTGGTAAACTTTAGGAGTTGATATCCTGTTTGGCCCATATACTCAGAAGGAATATGAGCAATGTTATTCATTATGCAGATTCCGGAATCCTCCATGGTGTTGCGCATGTTCAATCCTTCTATACGTAAGTCTTGTATGTGCAACATTGAATCGGCTGGCTCTCCACAGAGTCGAATACAAAACTCATGCTCACCGGGAGAATCGTCAAACTTGTAGGTGAACTTTGTGACCACAGTGGACAATGGTTGAGTCAGCAGCACACGATCATCTAACACAATATCCACAGTGGCATTTGTGTTGTTTTTTGTAGATACAAATACAACATACAAGGTTGCCTGCTTGCGATAAGGAATTTTTCCTTTAGGTATTGAATAGGTAATCAAGGCTGTCTCCGTAGGTGCGTTGAAATTCTATCTTGCTGAACAAAGGCAAGTTTGGTGTACGTATCAATGTATGATCACTTAGACAAGCAATCCATTGTTGGTCAAGCAATTCAGTTTTCTTTCTAACGTACCATTTAAATTGTTCACTGTTTGACTTTTGTGCGTATTGATAGTGATTAGAATCTTTTGCAAAATCGTAGATATACTTTTTTAAAAACTTTTTGTAATCACAATAATCTGCGCCTTGTATGATTTTATCAGTGTTGTGCCACATATAGTTTTCAAATTCGTCACAGTCAAAAAATGCATGGGTCATTGCAGAGGTTGAGAACAAGCTGTCTTTGGGAGAGAGGCAAGCATTTTTTGTTGCAGCATAAAACCACCATCGTGCTTCAAGCACTGTGGTTACAGGACGTTGTGCTAGTGCAAAATATTCTTTGCAAAACTCTTGCAGTTCTGGATCTGTGACAAAACTTTGCCAGGGCTTGTTCAATCCGTCTATGCCTTGCGATTCAAAGAAACTTTGATCTAGACTTGCAGTTAATTCATCACCGCCGTGTCCATTTACTAAAATGCCATCAAACACAGTTTGTAGATATACATCACCGCTGATGTCTAGCATTTCCAATGCAGGATAGTTTGTTTGCAAGTATTCAAAGAACTCGCGATTTTCGTAAACACTAAAAGGGGAATATAACACACGCAACTGATCTAGGTGTGTGGTATGTTTTAAGAAGCCTGCTACCAAACAGGTTGAATCAATGCCACCACTCCAACACAGGTTTACACGTTGCCCAGTTGCTAAAAGCTGTGTGACTCGTTGTTCTATTGCTTGTTCGAGAGAAAGTGCAGCCCCGGGCACTGACCATGGACGTTGAACAGCAAAGTTAAAAGGACCAATGATGTTTTGTGTTCTATCCACAGGATCGCCTGCTGGATGAGTTGAAAACAGCAAGTTGAGATGTATAAACTGGTTATAACGATCAAAGCCTTGTACCATGGCCAGATCGCCTACTAGTTTGTATGATTGTTGTTTCCAATCCAAGATACGATAAAAGTATTCAGGATTGATAGCTGATAATAACGGAGGATTCATGCACTACGATTAACAATGCGGCCTATGCCTTTGGGTTTGAGATTAATTAAATCGTTGATATCATCAGTGTCAAATGCGTGTATTTTTTCTATCAATTGAGATTCGTACTGATTAAGATGTTTGAGCATTCGCAACCGCCTGCGTACAATTACAGGATCGGTAGCGTTGGTGACCAATTCGTCGAACAATTGTTTTCGTGTTTGTTCGACGATTGTTAGAACTTTTTTTATTGTTTTTATTTTATAAAATGTCAGCCCACTGGCAGTCATTCTGGATCTACTTCTGCACTGGTTACACCAATTTCGGTCATTGCCTCAATCCATTTTTCGGCAATTTCCAAAGTTGGCCATGCACGTACTATGGTCTTTTGAGTTTGATCGGCATTGACTTCTTCTAAAATAAGAGTGTCAGTAACTCCGTAAGTTTCCTCAAACTCGCTGAGAGCTTGTGCTATTCTGTTTTGTGTAACTTGCCAGACACTGTCTGCTTCGCAGGTAGGGCGTGTAACTCGTGTAATGCGCATAATAATCTCCTATTGCATATTTAGCATGGCCAGCCCTGCAGGAATTGAACCCACATCTCGAAGTTCGAAGCATCGTATTCTATCCATTGAACTAAGGGCCGAATTTTGGTAAGTAAATTATGCTTGAAATAATTTATCTATTGGTAGCAACACATATCACAATTGTTGCAGTAACGCTGTTTTTACATCGTAGCCAAGCGCATCGCAGTGTGCAATTTCACTTTGTAGTAGAACATTTCTTTAGATTTTGGTTATGGCTTACCACAGGCATGGTTACAAAGCAATGGGTAGCCATACACCGCAAGCATCATAGATTCAGTGATCGGCCCGGTGATCCACACAGCCCGCATGTGTACGGTATTCGACAGGTATTTTTTAAAGGAGCAATGTTATATCATGCAGCGTCAAAAGATAAAGTCATGGTTGATACATATGGTGTTGGCACTCCTACTGATTGGTTGGAGCTTCACCTATACACTCCTCACAGTAGACTTGGCATTGGCCTTCTCTTTGTGCTCAACTGCTGGTTATTCGGTTGGATTGGCGCCCTAATATGGGGCATACAAATGATCTGGATTCCTTTCTGGGCCGCAGGAGTTATCAACGGATTAGCACATTGGTGGGGATATAGAAATGGATCGACATCTGATTATAGCCGTAATATTATTCCTTGGGGGATTGTTGTGGGAGGTGAAGAACTGCATAACAATCATCACTTGAATCCAGCCAGTCCGCGACTGAGCCTGCGCTGGTTTGAGTTTGACATAGGTTGGGTGTACATCAAAATACTAAGCGCCCTGCGTCTAGCGCAAATAAAGTAACTGGTGTATTAATAAGTTGGTAGACCTCTTGCGGCCCTACCAAATCCTTTGTTTTTTGCTTTGTGGGTCGGCGTCATGGCATGACAGTTTGGACAAAGCAATCTTAAATTTTCAAATTTGTTATTACCAGCATCGCCATCAATGTGATCTAATTCTAATGGGATTGGATCTCCTAACCAAGTTTCTCTTTCACACATTGAACACTTGTTTCCATAATGTAGTAGTAAGTTTTGACGAATAGCTGGCCTTGACGCAACAGAATAATCACCTTCGATTAATTTTTGAAAATTAATTTTCTTTCGCCCAATGTAGTAACACTCTCTACAGCAATACAATCCAGCATTGCCGTGAGTAGGAACAAACATAGTTTCGCAGGTCTGACATATTTTTTCTCGCATGGCATTACACTCCTGTATATATTTAGTGTAATGGCGTAAAAATGGTGCTCTTACTAAGAATCGAACTTAGGATACATCCTTACCATGGATGCGGTATACCATTTACCTATAAGAGCAGAAAGCCCACCGAAGTGGGCTTGCATTTGGAGCGGGTGACGGGAATCGAACCCGTAACTTGTCCTTGGCAAGGATATGTGTTACCACTAGCACCACACCCGCATGTTTTTATTTATAGCAAGTTTTCTGCTGTCAAAGTTTCAACAGTGGCTTGCCCAAGCACAAGTTCATTGCGAACGTTGGCCTCCAACACTGCATCTTGCAGAGCTTGCTTTTGCTTCTTCAAGTTGGCCACAACAGACTTGAAGCCAGCAAGGTCGTCAGCAGTGAACACACTAGAGTCCACTGTGTCGCCGTAACCGTAGATGCTACGGCGTTCGCTTTTGTCGTTGCGAATCTTATCCAACTTGCCTGCAATCACAGAGGCAGCTTCGCGAGCTTCGACGCCTACATAAGCAGAGTACAACTGGATCTGTTTTTCGATTCTAGCGATCTCAGTCAACTTTGCATCTACACCTGCGGTGTGGTTCACATCACCAACGCCACTACGGATATCATAAAGAGCGTTGGTCAAAGAGACACGACGGTCAAGATTCTTCTTTGCCTCTGCGGCAGAGACAGCAAGTATGCCTTCGGCGTCTTGGAATTCGTTTAGACTCACTTTGGTCTTTACATCAATGTGGCGCAAGGCCTCATTGATACTGTTTTGGAGAGCGTTTGCTTTGCGTAAAGTAATTTTCATTTTGTTGCCTTTCAATTTTTCAAATAACAAATAAGGGTGGTAAGATAAAAAGTCAAGTGACAGACAGGACAAATGACATAGGTATAATCCTC
>JACCDM010271994.1_pt1 | contig 22493 bp, 18 predicted proteins | sample 7445851 | NCBI WGS metagenome assembly JACCDM01 (sample SAMN15323438, study PRJNA562643) | freshwater metagenome | isolation source: river surface water | place: USA:Blue River Watershed | collected 2017-08-16
CAATTGGGGCAAAGCCTATAGTTGGAAAAGATACTTTATATAACTATATCATTCAAAACCGCGGCGGTGATGATCCATACCAGATGGCTTGTTCTAATGTGTGGAATGATGGTTTAACGAAGATATACGATGGTCCTGATACCTTAATTACTGCAAAGATTTGGGGTTGGAAAATAGCTGCGGATGCGTCAGCAGCTTGGGATATCATCAAAGACCGTTTGGATAAGGCAGGTTTTGATCCTTTCGCAATTAGCCCAACTCAATTGGCTGCAATGATTTGGAATCGTGTAGGTACAATCGGTCAGCCAGCTACTGGAGCATATGGTTGTATCGACACTGCTGGATTCGGTAAGTTTATCCGTTACTACTATGTTCCAGATACCAGTAAGATGAAGATTGTTCATCCAAGGGATACCAACATTAATCCGTTGGATAAGAACATCGTAAAAGGATTTAATAACGATAATCCATTCAGTTCGTATAAATTTAATCCATTGTGGGATGGTTACCATATCATCAGTTTGGCGATGACTTCGTCTAACGGTAAGTGTGATGACATCGCGGCATTCCCAATAATTGTTGGATTTGCGATGGAATTGGAATTGAACGACTCAATAGTTTGTCAAGATGAAGCAAATACTCTAAGCGTATTGCCTAAGTATAAGATGTTCCACCCAGATCCAATTAACTTTGGTACTTGGGACTTTACAGACTATTGGCGTAATCCAGATCGTTTGAAAGATGCTGGTAAGCCAAATCGCGAGCCATTTACCAAGTGGGATTGGAATAAAGCCGACGATAATTCCTCTGATCCAAAGACTATTTTTGGTGGATCCCCTTATGGTGGTACAGGTGTAGGTACTGTGATTAACCCATACGTACAGTTGGGTGGTGGTGGTCCGATGGCCAAGTACTATAAAAATGATTCAGGAGTTTATGTATTCAGAAACATTGCTGGTGATAGTACCGGTTGTGTAGATACAGTAGAGAAACGTTTGTTCATTACTCGTTTGGATGTGAAGTTTGATTTAAACATTAGTACTCCAAGCTGTAATTCAATTATCGAGTTCTATGATTCAACCGTGTTGCATGATCCATGTCGTTGGGCCATGAAAAATTGTAATGGTCCTACTCCAATGATGTGTGACTATGTGCGTGAGTGGTTTATTGATTGGGGAGATGGCCGTACTAACTTGTTTAAGCGTGCAAAAGCAAATGAAACGGGTTTACCAGATCGTATTGCGCACAAGTACACCCGTAACGGTTGGTTCCAAGTTACCTATGTGGTTAAGACGGATCAGGGATGTGGTGATACCTTTAAGCGTTGGATTAAGATACCAGGTCCACGACCAAGATTTGAATTTACTACCATCTTTGGTGATTCAGCTACGATTTGCGAAGGCGATAGTATTCAATTTAGTAACCTAACTGACAGTGCTACTACTGGTGCCGATTGGATTTGGTACTATGGTGACAAGGGAATTGATAATAGAAAAGATGGTAAATTATGGCATCAGTACAACACTCCTGGTTTGTACTACGTATTCTTGGAACAATATGATAGTTTGATTATTCCTCCAAACGTTAAGAAATATTGTAATGCTATTTTCCCAGACACCCCTACTCAAGGTGCATTCCGAGTGCGAGTAATTAAGAGGGATACGGTGAGAGGTTCAATACTGAAACCTGCGATATGTGTTGGCGATAGCAATACCTTCATTGATTTCTCTGATACAGCATTGAAAACTTATGGTTGGAGATTCTTGAACATGAGTACTGGTGACTTAGATACCGTGGTAACAGCGAATAAGACCATAAGTTGGAAGTTTAATAAGCCAGGAACGTATCGAGTAACGCACTTGGGCTATCATGATCCTAACCGACCAAGACCTTGGTGTCCAACGGTAATGCCGGATCTCTTCTTCCTTGTGGACAGTGTAGTGGCTAACTTCTCCATAGATTCCTCAACCACGCCGGACTTTAAGTTCACAAGGGAAGACATTAATGGTGTAACCTTCCGATGGGGTTACTATCACCAGAGCAACATTAAGTTAACTGGAGAGCCATTTGTTGTTGATTTTGATAAGAGCGATAAGGTGGTGAGTGTAAGTTATACTGGAACGGATACATTCTGGATTTGTTTCGAAGCTACTAACGCTACAGGTTGTAAGGATACTATTTGTAAGAGTGTATCGGTGAACCAGTTCATTACCTTGGCGAACGTGTTCACTCCAGGTGATGACAAGAAGAATGACGTGTTCCGTGTTCCGATCGCTGGATATGATGTATTTGAATTGAGAATATTCAACCGTTTTGGTGAAAGAGTATTCACAACAGAAGATCCGAAGAAGTTCTGGAATGGTCAGGTTAATAATGACGGCCCAGAGGTTCCAAGCGGCACTTATTTCTACCAGTTAACATACCGTTTCAAGGGTAAGACCAAGGTAGAGAAGGTGGATGGAACAGTAAACGTAATTAGACCTCAATAATTGTTTATTGAATATTGGAAAAGGGCTGCCAGCGATGGTGGCCCTTTTTGTATGTACCGTCTAGTGATGGTAGGTGGCCCTTTTTGTTTAAGCCTGCCCGAGATGGTGTCCCTATTTGTTGAAGTTGTTTGGTTCCACGTTGCTTAGTCGTTCTGCGTAATGTCCTAGGTCTACCCCTAAATTTTGAAACAGTAGCCGTTGACATTGTCGTCTCAAACCGGGATATTCAATTTCGGAATCATTAATTAAGTAACTTTGTGCATGGTGAAAATGAGCAACTCGGATATAATTGTAGCTCGCGCTACTGCAGTTGGATCGGCGGCCTTGGGTGTGGTTCGTTTGAGCGGTGCTGGAAGTTGGGCGTTGGTGATGTGTTTATTGGATAGGGTTATTGCTAAACCGATAAGTCACCGATTGTATTATCGCAATGTGTTGATGGATGGTAAGGTGTTGGATGAAGCGCTGATTGCGTTGTTTGCGGAGGGAAAGAGTTTTACGGGGGAGGAATCGGTTGAATTAACGGTTCATGGAAGCGAATATATTTTGATGCAGTTGCAGCGATTGTTGGTTAAATCTGGGGCACGATTAGCGGAACCCGGTGAGTTTACGCAACGTGCATTTTTAAATGGTAGAATGGATTTGGCTCAGGCGGAGGCGGTAGCAGATTTAATTTCTGCTGAGCATTCTGCAGCGCATACGGTAGCATTGAATCAGTTGAAAGGTGGCTATAGTCAGGAGATTTTAGGACTTCGGGAAGCTTTACTCCATTACGTGAGTTTGATGGAGCTGGAATTGGATTTTGGGGAGGAGGATGTGGAGTTTGCTAATCGGGAGGAATTGCGCGCATTGGTAAGTGATTTATTGAATAGAACTAGGAGGTTATACGATAGTTTTTATTACGGCAACGCGTTGAAACAAGGGTTTCAATTGGTGTTGGCGGGAAGACCCAATGCTGGGAAAAGTACGCTGTTTAATGCGTTGTTGAATGAGGATAGGGCCATAGTGAGCGACATCGCGGGTACAACGCGAGACAGCATCGAGGACCGCTTGATGGTGGATGGAATTTCGGTGCGTTTGGTGGACACCGCCGGAATCCGTGAAGCTACCGATACGATTGAACGTTTGGGTATCGCACGGACTTTGGATCGAGTTAGCAAAAGCGGTGCAACCCTATATGTTTTCGATGCGCTTTCAATAACTCCTGAGGATTGGTTGCGAGATGTGACGGATTTACGCATCAGGACGGATCAGGTGTGGTCGGTAGGGAATAAATTAGACTTGTTGGACACTTCCATAACCCGTTTGTGGGAGGATTATGGCTTTAGAAACAATTTGGGCCCCATACATTGGATTTCGGCGGTGGATGGCATAGATACTCAAGAAAAGACCTTATCGTTGATTAAAGAGCTGTTTTTGGTACGATTTGGGGATATTGGCGATCAGACTACCGTAACCAATTTGCGTCATGCAGATGCATTGCATCGCTGTATTGAGGATTTGGAGTTGGTTTTGGCAGGTTTGGATTCGGGTTTAAGCGGGGATTTAATGGCGTTTCATATCCGCGGTGCAATCCAGGCTTTGGGTTCCATCACCGGCATCATCGATGTAGAAGAAATTCTTGGCTCCATCTTCTCCCGTTTCTGTATCGGCAAATAAACGCCGAAAATCAACCTTGGTTTAAAAAGTTGGATCGCTAAGGAGCGAGTAAATCTGGATGAATTTGATTACGAAGAAATTGAAATGGATTTAGCTTCATTCAAGCGTCACCACAAAACGTTACTCAAAATTTGAGAGCAAGTACAGGAGCACATGGCAGTATATGGTATTGATACGGAAGCGCATCTGGGGCACTATTATTTCAAATCTCTTATTGGGATGCTGAATGAGGTTCTTGAAAACGCAGAAGAAGAAAAAGACGAAGATGATATCGATGCAGATATCACCGTTACCTACGAATACGATAATGATTCCTTGGAATTACTAGAATATCTCGAAAATTCCGATTTTTTCAGCTGATTTTACCACAAGATTCCCATGGAATTCTGAAAGTTCCGTGGGAATTACTGTCGGATTCACGGAATTTTACTAGTTTCCATTTAGTCCTTTCCAATGTAATTCGTCTTTTATTTCGATATGTTCCATTAAGTCTTTTATTGCTTCATCTATTTGTAGCAATTTATCATCATGTTGTTGAATCTTTTCAAATTGATTTTGATGAGAAAACCAATGGAGAAGTTTAACTCTATGATAAGTTCCGTCTTCTGTTGTAAAAACTTTTTTTACTCTGCTATCAATAGGTTTACTTGATGGATATTTCATTGCAGTGTAAAGTTCTAAAAATCTTCTCATGGCATTAGGTAAAAGTACTGTATGAGTAAATGTAGATTTATCTGCCAGGTTATTGTAGTCATTCAAAATATTAAAAAGTGAAACATATTCTGAATTGTATTTTCGAAAAGATTCCGGCAAGTGTTCTAAATTAGATTCACCAGAATCCTTTCGTTTTATATAATAAAAATCTGCTTTTGCTTTTCCCTGGTTTTTGAATAGTTCTTCACTATCTATAAGCATAGAGAAAAACTCAAAATTGTGTGTTGAAATAAATAACTGGGTATAGTCTTCTTTTTTGAAAAAGTCCTTCATTAAAGACCTTACTTGGAAAATATGATTACTGTCTAGACTGGAAATTGGGTCATCTATGAAAATTATTGTGTTTGGAAGTTTAGGAGGGTCGTCATTCCTTAATGATTTCAATTCTGTCAAGAAGTATGCAAACGCAATAGCCGACTTTTCTCCTTCACTTAAATGTTCCGCAGGATGCCCTGACCTTTCAAGTCTGAATTTTTCGTCTCTAATCTCAATTTTTATATCATCTCTGTGAATCAATATTTCTAAAATATCATTAAGCTCACCTTGTCCTTTTGCTGTGCTGCTTAATTGCTCATTAAAACTCTTAATCAAAGGAATATTTACATCGATTTTAGCTTCTATCTTTTCAATAGTCTGTATTGCACAATCCTTATTGGATTCCTTTTTATTGTAGTCTTCTTCCTTAAGATATTCTGCAACGTAGTGCTTTAGTATTTTTTTTACTGCAGCACTTTTTCTTTCTCCAAATTCGCCAAGCCATTTATTATGCTTTTTGATTTCTACTATTATTGATTCAAGTTGACTTTCTAAACTGACAAGCTCAATTTTCGTTGATTCAATTGAAGTGAAAATACTTGAACCTTTAGATTTTAAATCTGTTTCAAGAATTGACAGTTTCTCATAATAAATGCCTTTTTGCGTTTCATATGCATTTATCGCTAACTCATATTGAGATTGAAACGGTTCTGCAATGTCTTTTTTATTAGGAAACTTTACTTCGATAATTTTTCTTTCAGCATCAATAAGTTTAATCGCTTCTTTGATTGCATCCTGAATTTCTTCTAATTTTTTTGAGTAAAAAGAATTAAGGTCTTCAATTCGATTTTCTGGAAGTTGTTTTGTGCAGAATTTGCACTCTGCTGAATCCTTATGAAGCGGAATTCCTTTTTGAACCCAATCAAATAAAACAGTGTCTTCTTCAAGAGTTGGAAATGATATGGCTTTTGGGGCACTATCTTCTAGGATGGATTTTACTATCTGTGAAATCCTTACTAAACTTTCTTGTATTATTAAATTTTCATTTAGTGAGTCAAACTTATTTTCCGCTAGTGCTTCTTTTTTTGTTGAATCTCGTTCCATAGGATTCAAAATAAAACCATCAAGATTGGCTTTTACTTCATCAACAATTTTTTTGAAATGCCCTTTATCAAACGTTGTAGGGTCAAATATCCCTGGTAAATAATTATCTCTAACATCTTTCGCTTTTCGTGAAAAATGTCCATTTGTTTTATTATAGTTATCGAAAATTTCAATGATTGGTTTGTATTTGTTTTCACGTAATAAAACTAAGCGTTCATTGATTGTTTCTAGCTTTTTGATTTTCTCTTTTAAATCACCTGCTGTATCGCCTAAGTAAAAAGAAATCGGACTAAAACCCGACTTAGGTTCATCCCAAGTAAAAATGCGTTTAATGTATTCGCTATTGAAAACCTTTACTGAAAAGGGGAAAGTATTTAGAGTGTCCTGATTAAAGGTTTTGGTCGTTCCGTCATTTACGGTTATTTCGATTTCAGCTCCACTAAAACATCTGTTTTTATCCTTGAATTCTAATACTTGAAAAAGTTTAGATAGCGTTGTTTTGCCTGAATAATTCCAACCATAAACCAAGTTCTTTTTCTTGAAGTCGTCTATTGCACCCCAAGTGTAATTTTGGTAGATACCAAACCGCCTTAGTTTATTGATTTTTGTAATCATACTGTTTCAGTTTCCTTCACCTCAAACGCTTGATGCAGCAAAGCTTTGAGCAGCTGCTCTGTGGCTTGTTGGTTGGCGATGATTTGTTCTTTTAATTGTTTGGTTTTGGCCAATTGCATTTCAACTTCTTCTACTATGCGTTTTTGCTCAAATAGTGGGGGAAGAGGGAAAAGACTTCTTTCAAATTGCTCGTTGGTTATACTTGGTGAATTAAAACCTACCATTAAATCTTTGAATGAATTATTTACATATGGTGTGAGTAAATAGTAAAAGGCATATTTCAATTCTACGTTCAAAGTTTTAATAACATTAAATCCCGTAGAACCAATGAAATTTTCTTTCTCATCTTCTACGATTGCTATGTTTCTCAAATATGGTCTCACTGTTGAATAAACAATATAATTTGGCTTTAATACCCTTCTTGCACGAGTAGAAAGCTCATTGACTGTTTTTTGCTTTACCTCTCTGATTACATAATTCTGATTGTCAATGGCATCTATGTCAACATAGTTGATAATTATGTCAGGTGGAAGATGTTTTTGGATATCAAGATTTTCAGTGTATTCAATTATTTCCCCCAACCTACACCAGACCCAATTTTCAGGAATTTCAAATGGAATTTCTTCAGGTTTGATGGGTGGTAATGGTTTTTCTTTTTTGCCTGATTTTGCTTTATCTGCTTTGATGCGTTTAAGTAATTCGCTGGCAGGTTCGTCTTTGGGGTCTTGTGCCGCCAACTTGCCCTGCACTGCTTCTTGTAAAATGGCTTGGTTTAAGTTTTCGAGTTGGGTGAGTTGGTAAGTAAGTTCGTCCTGAACTTCACTTGCTTTAACCTGCTTTTCTTGAATATCTTTTATTTCATTTTCAATTTCCTCATCAAAATAAATTTCACCGTTTACATTTCCATCTTTTAAGTTATTCAAAAAGCGAATGATATTTTTTTGAATATCCTTGCTTGGGATTGGAAAGTTTAAATCTTCAATTAGTTTAGGACTTACATTTGGAATCGCAGCTCCCCAGGCTAAATTCTTCACAATTCCTTCTACACCTCTTGCAATCCAATAGATATATTCTTTTTCAAATTTGTCCGAATTCAGGATTTCGAATTTGCCTACTCGTTGATTTAAATAAAGCTTACCTAAACCTGCTTGAACTATACCTAGTTTTCCAATTGTTCCGCCTGTTAAAGCAATGATTATATCCGATTCTTTGAGTTCGTATTTTTCAAGCAAGGGAGATTCTTCATAGTAAACAACATTATCCAAAACGAGTCTCTCATTATTGAAATCAGAAATTCGGATTATTGGAACTCCTGAACTCTTATATTCAGAATTTTTAAAAGCAAACCCGCCAACAATCTTAATATGTTTTGATAAAGGCTCACTATTAAAACTTTTACTAAGCCCTTTATTGATGAGTGTAATGTAATGACCAATCGAATTGAAAAAAGCTTTTTCCCAATTATCTGTTATGCTATCGCTAAATGGTTTTCTTCCTCTACTCATTTTTAAGTCGTTGATAATTCGTTTAATATTTCCAATGACTTCTTGAATGAGTTTTCCAAGTTTGCAATTATTGCCTTTCTATCGTATACCACTTCCTCTACTTTCTTATTCGGATTCTTAATATCCAAATCGTAGCTGCGGTCTATGATTGTTTGTATTGGAACTTTCCACGCCACTTGGCTTTCTTCTCTTTTTTTCCACCAAGCTTTTAAGGTGTCAAATTCTTCTATGCGAATCGGTTTGGTTTTGTTGTAGGCTTTTTGTCCATCAGGCAATGTGTGTTCATAATACCAAATCTCCTTTGTCGGTTTTCCTTTTTCGAAGAAAATCAGGTTGGTATTTACGGTGGCATACGGAGCAAATACCGATTGCGGCAAGCGCACAATTGTATGTACATTGCAATCTTCCAATAGTTTTTGTCGAACCCGTTGCTTTACACCATCACCAGTTAAACTGCCATCGGGCAACACAATTCCTGCCCGTCCGCCATCTTTCAGCAATTGGATAAACAGTATCAAAAACAAATCGGCACTTTCTTTGGTGCGGTAATTCAACGGGAAATTAGTTTCCATTCCATCTCCCACTACACCTCCAAATGGCGGATTTGCCACTATGATATCAACCTTATCTTTTTGTTTAATGGAGGTTAATTCACGACTTAATGAATCCCCATTCTCAATTAAAGGAATCTCAATGTCGTGTGTTATTAAATTCACTACTCCCAACATATAGGGTAGTGGTTTTAATTCTGATCCTAGAATTGTTTCTTGCAACAGCTTTCTATCCTCAATACTTTTTTCTTGCTTCTTCAGATGTTCTATTGCACAAACGAGGAAGCCTCCGGTACCACAAGCGGGATCGGTTATTCGTTCACCAAGCTTTGGATTAACCATGTCAACTAAAAACTGTGTAACAGCTCTTGGGGTGTAAAATTCTCCGGTATCTTTCTTTGCAGCTAACCCTTGTAGAATCTCTTCATAAATCAAATTGAATACATGATGCTCCTTACTGCTATTGAAATCTACCTCATTCAATTTGTTGATGGCTTGACGAAAAGTAGTTCCGCTTTTCATGTAATTGTTTGTGCCATCAAAGATGTTCCTGATGATGATTCCTAATTTATCATCAGCTGATACATTAAGGTTTTTCAGTTTTGGGAATAACTCATTATTCACGAAATTAATGAGTGCATCACCAGTAATCCCTTCATCATCTGCTGCCCATGAACGCCATTGAAGGTTGCTAGGAATCGGAGACTTGTACTTAGAGTTCATTAATTCTTTTTCCAAATCCTTGTCATCAAAGAGTTTAAGGAATATCATCCAGCCCAGCTGTTCAATGCGTTGTGCATCGCCACTCAAGCCTGGGTCTTTTCTAAATATATCGCGTATAGATTTTATTACGCCACCAATATTGCTCATTAAAAATAATTCTTAAATGTTTTTTGAAATTTTTCTACTTGTTCGTTTAGCCATTGAAAATAGTCTTCCCATTTATTCTCATCTGTTGGAATACATGAATGATATTTGATAATTCTGAAGGCAGTACTTTCAGGAAGCTCCATGAATTGAATATCATTTCCTAAAGTATTTTCTATTGCGGCTTTGTCCTTTTCTATTTTCTTGTATTTGGCTTCATCGTTCTTAATATAAAGCTCACATCCTATTTGATTTTGCTTTGAATTGAATGTAAGTGATATGTGTGCTTTGGAAGTTCCGAAACTTATATCATACCAATGCTGAGGCCTAGGTGTTCTGCCGTAATTGATGGTAGACTTTACATTCTGTTTGTTTACATATTCTTTGAGTGATTGCCAAAATCTTTGTTGAAGTAACTTTAATTCAGACGGGTTCCCTTTCTCGGAAGATGTGGCGTTTTTAAGTGTTTTTGCCCAGTTATTTGGCTGCGAAATAATATTAAAATTTGGGGCTGGTTCAGAGTTCCCTATTTGCCATAATTCAATCTGAACTAGAAAAAAAGCAATTTGTTCAGGCATGTGTCTATTGAACCAGTCTATTGCTTGTTTATGTTCTTCTGTATAATCTTTAACTATCCAAATAATTATGCTGGCATCATGCGCTGAAGCGTATGTTAAAATTTGTCCTAAATGTTTATGATCTGTTGCTTCTAATTGATTTTCAATTATTACTTTTCTCTTTGTTGATACCTCATCAGCAAGTATATCTACTGAATATCGACCAGCAGATTCTTCAGGTTTTATATTTTCAAGATCAATGTCTAATTCTTCTGCTAATAAAGCAATGTTATCTTCTTGTGCTAACCATCTTGTAAAATCAAGAGCTTCATGTCCCCAAACACTTCTTAAATCAACTGATTTTAAAATACCTAATTTTGTTTTCATTATACTGCTTTATAAAGTTCTAATTCTAATTCTTTTATTGCGTGTAGATACAGCTCTTTATTGCCAAATACTTTTATTATTTCTAATGGGGAACCATATTCATTGAATGGCTTTACTTTAAGTACTTCCATACTTTCTATGTTGGCAATCCCTTCATCAGCGTATTTGTCTAGAAGTGCTTCCAACACTTTTCGTGCTTGCTCTCCATACTTGGTGAAATAGTTGCGTTTCTTCACATTGTTGGCTCTTTCCTTCCGAGTTAATGGTGGCATATCATACGCCACGTGACAGATTAAGTCAAACAAATCTACTTGTCTGTCCACCGCCTGATAAAGGGCTTCCACCATTACACCTTGTTGTTGTAACTCGGCTATGATGGCCTCTTTTCTTTCTGCATTATTCCAAGTATTTAGAAAATCATCTAATGAAGCAAATTGCCCTGTGATAATTTCTTTTGTATAATCTTTTAAGCTCGATGTAATGGGTTTACCTGTATGGTCAAAGTACATTTCCCTGCTCACTAAAACAGAAACATCTACACCATTCACATATACTTTTTCTCTTGGTTCCTTTGCAATCCAATTCCCATCTGGGCGTGAGCCATCTGGATAACGAATAGTAGCTTTTTTAAATATTATTTCTTCACCAGTTTCGTTATCAATTGCTTTGATAGTGTCTTCTTCCTCTTCAGTAATTACATAGTCAATTGGATCGTCCTGGCTAATTGGTTTTACTCTAATAGGATCGCCATCAAAATCTTTATCTGCAAATAAATCCGTTGCATTTCTGAAATCTAGGATGGTGAAATACATTTTATCAAACTCCTCATTAATACGCGTCCCACGTCCAATGATTTGTTTGAACTTGGTCATGGAATTGATATTGGCATCCAACACAATAACCTTGCAGGTTTGCGCGTCTACACCGGTGGTCATTAATTCAGAAGTTGTAGCAATTACTGGGTATCGTTCTTCAGGATTAATAAAATTGTCTAACTCGCGTTTTCCTTCTTCATTATCACCAGTAATCTGCATGATGTACTTGTGATTTTCTTTAACCAAATCTGAATTGTATTTGGCAAGAGCGGAACGCATTCTTTCGGCATGGTCAATATCTACACAAAAGATGATTGTTTTGGCAAATCGGTCATATCCTTTCAAAAATTCTGTAACTTTTTTTGCCACCAAATCTGTACGTTCATCTATTACCAGATTTCTATCAAAATCCTTTTTGTTATAAATTCTATCTTCAATTTTGTTCCCATGTTTGTCAATTTGACCTTTGGTTGGTCTCCAACCCTCAGCATCAACATTTAATGCAATACGAATCACTCGGTATGGCGCCAAAAATCCATCATCAATACCCTGCTTTAATGAATAGGTATAAACGGGGTCTCCAAAGTATTCGGTATTGCTCGTTTCTTTGGTTTCTTTAGGTGTAGCTGTTAAACCAATGTGGGTCGCTTTGTTGAAGTAACTTAAAATATCCCTCCAAGCACTGTCCTCTTTTGCGCTCCCTCTATGGCACTCATCGATAACAATGAGGTCAAAGAAATCAGGTGAAAATTGTTTGTAAACATTTTTTTCATCTTCGCCTCCTGTTAAACCTTGGTAAAGTGCTAGATAAATTTCATAACTCTTATCAACCATTCGTTGCTTCACCACGGTCATTTTATCCTTGAAGTGCTTGAAGTCGCCTCGTTTGGTTTGATCAATTAATGCGTTGCGATCGGCTAAAAAGAGAATTCTTTTTTTCGTTCCAGATTTCCATACGCGATGAATTATTTGAAAGGCGGTATAGGTCTTGCCGGTTCCGGTTGCCATAACTAGCAGCAATCTATTCTGTCCTTTCGCTATCGCTTCAACCGTTCGGTTAACGGCAATTTGTTGGTAGTACCGAGGTCTTCTTCCAGAGCCGTCAAAGAAATATTCTTGGGAAACTACTGTTTCTTCTGCAGCAGTTGTAATCCCTTTGAATTTTTTATAACGTTCCCACAATTGTTCAGGAGTTGGAAAACTATCAATGTCTAATTCAGTTTCAATATTTTCACCTTCAGCGCTACGGTCGTGAAACAAGAAGCCATCGCCATTGCTACTAAAAACACAAGGAATGTCTAAAATTTGAGCATAATCTAAAGCCTGCTGAATACCAGCACGAACAGAGTGTTTATTATCCTTTGCTTCAATAATGGCAATGGGGATATTGGGTTTGTAATACAATATGTAATCGGCACGTTTCTGAGTGCCGCGAGCTGTGAGTTTGCCTCTAACATATATTTTACCATCGGTAAAAGACACTTCTTCCAATAGTTGTGTCTGCTTATCCCACCCAGATTTCTCAACCGCAGGTGTGATGAACTTGGTACATATATCACGTTCTGAAAGCGTTTTTTTATCCATTTATATCACTGTTATAACAATTTGTTTCTCCGGAGGGTTCGGAATCCTCTCTCTCCGTATTTAGTTGTTTCATTTTACTTTCATTCCCATTTTTGTCGCCACCGTTTTAATGGTGTCTTTAGCTACTTTTTCATCCTGTACAAGCTCCTGAATGCGATCTGCTAACCAAGCAGTCAATAGCTCGTCTTCATTGGCTTTAAGTAACTGAGCCAGTTTAGGAATCCATTCTCTGCGTGCTTTGCGCTCGCCACGTTCCACATTGCTTAACATAGGGGAATCAATGTCTAAGTGGTAAGCCACATGACGTTGCATCAATCCTTGAGCTTTCCGTAATGAGCGAATCTTGGTTCCAAACAGATTATCCATGTCTACCTCCGACTTGTCTAGTTATATTCAAATATAACAAACGAAAGGCATCAATAGGGATTAACTATTCAACAGTAAAAACAATTAGGTTTATATGCTAATTGTTAGGGTTATTTTACCATAGGGATAATGGGTGTAAATGGCAAAAAAAAACAATATAGATTCAATTGCCGAGTATTCCTCGGTAGTTGATAGAATTGGCTGTCGAATGGAACTATTTCCATTTTGGAAATAGTTGGGATAGTTGAGATGTTGCAAAAAATGCAACATCTCAAATTCAACAATGATTAATTTTACAAAAAAATCGCGACTAATTTAGGTTTATAACCTGTTCAAGTGAAGAGCAATTCTTGCAAGTATTTCTTCAAAATCGGGCTGACCATTATAATACAGCTTGGAAGTTGATAAATAACGACTTTTAAATGATTCTCTTTTTTCTGAATCATTCAATTGAAGGGCAGGGTGTTCGTTAAGAGGAATTAGATTGTCAGTGCCTTTTATCCTTGCTGCTTTGTGTGCTATGTATTCTGGACTTCCGATGAATTCTTGAATTTCAGCATTGCCCAGTAAACAATAAATATCGTAGTATTGACGCATGAAGTTTTTATCATCGGTAGCGCCAGGATTGTCCTTGTTGCGATATTTCCTTACGATGGTTTGCAGTTTTTCAATCAACGTATAGCCAGGATGATAACAGTGAACTCCAATGGCTGTATTGTTGATATAATTACTGCTTGCATTTATTGCGACGAGGTGTTCCCATATCCAAGATGAAATATCGATGGGCTTGTTTGGAGTTACTGTGTCGAATCCTGCCTCAAGTAAAATCCCATCTTTAAGTCCTTCAAGTGTTGGTGTATGACTTTGATAATACAAGCGAATTCCACCGCTTCGGTATTTTTCGGTATCGTCGAAATCATGATCCCTCTTAATTTCTATAATCCCATTTATCGAAAGTGAATTGGCGAGCACGTCATAGAACTCTTTACGTGCCGCTCTTACTTGAGGCTTGTCTTCTTTCCCTTCGATGGATAAACCAAAATTTGTACGAATGTGAATGTCTATATCTTCTGAGAAGCGATGAATTAACCCGTATCCTTTGGATAACGAAGTTCCTCCTTTCAATTCAAACTCTATTCCCTGTTGCTGCAATGAATACAATGCATGCATGATCCAATAGTCTTTCTCAACCAATGTAATATCAACTCCTTTTTGGGAAGAGACAATTGAGAGTAGCTCTTTAAATTCAGGGTCGTTATGAATAAAATCAAGCATGCTGGAGTACGTTTCTAACTATTGATTTTAAAGTGCGCTTTGTTTTGCCGGTTCCATATTGCTGAGTGGCCTTCATCAAAGCATCAGCATTAAAACTACGTACATTATTTGGCAGTTTTTCTATTGCTTGGGATTGGTCTTCTGCTAGGTTGTCCAAATTGTTTAATAAATCAACGAGCAAATATTCTCTTGAGATATTTTTAGGGAATGAGGATTTTAGTTTGAATTCGAATGTCTTTCCATTGAGTTGAAACTCGCCTTTGCGCTTATGGTTGTAAACCCATGTGGTATTATAAAGCTGTGTTAGTCCTAGCCCCAGTGAATTAAAGCTATTTGGGGATACCAAAAGAAAATCTTCGTCCTTCAGAAAACGTTCTACTACTTGGCGGTCATCCGGGGGAACAGCCCCAAATTTTGATTGTTTGGGCGCGTAATACAATCCTTGGTTGAGTTTTATCAATGTTCCATCTTTAGTGAGCTGTGCCAAATGCCTATCTATGGCCGTGGAATAATATTCCAGGTCAGAACGGCGATACACTTCACCTTGCTTTATATGTTGGCGGAGTAAATCCATTGCTCGGATACAAAGGTAGTGAGATTTTTTAGAAATGCATGCAAAAAATGGAAAAATTCATGCAATCTACCAATCCTCACCCATCTCATTCATCCTCGCCACCTGTTTAAGCATAGTTTGGATGTCATCCTGATAGCTTCTAATTTTTGGGGTTTCAGGAACATGTACCAGGCCTTTTACTTCGGTTACGGCAAAGTGATTCCGTTTATTGATTCTAACGGGTTTAAGTTTTCCGGCCTTGATATAATTGTCGATAGTGCGGCGACTTACCCGAAGCATGCGCATGGCTTCGAATGTATCGATCCATTTGGTTAAAAAGGAATCAACTGGATTCTTTAAAGTTTCTATCTCAGATTGCAAATGGGCAATCATGGATTTCATTTCAAGAAATTGCTCCATCAGCATTTCATTGGTGATATTTTTCGTAGTAACCGCTTCCATTGTGCACTAAATTATTTTTAATTGTTCGAAAGAAAAAGCATCCGGACAATTTGATACGCTATGAGACGCAACTTTAGACTCGTCTAGACTATTTTAGAATTTCGAACGGTTCAAATATGCAAAAAATCAATGTAGTGCTGTTGACGTTTGTCGTTCGTTGTAGCTCTTTGTCGCTCTTTGTATACATAAAGCGATATAAATAGCTTTAGTTGGCTTTGTTTGGATTGAAAATTAGTGTATGCAAATACGCAATTGCTCAAAAGCTCAATGGCTCATCGCATTAAATTTTGCGCATTTGAAGGCAACAAAACAAGAAGTCGTGATGATGTAGCTAGATGAAAAAAACGACAACAAAATACAAGTATCAAAAATTTAATTTATCTTCGTTTTACCGTTCTTTATTGTTGCTGATTTGTATCTCACAAAAGTCGAAATTTGAGTAGTAGTTGCTCATTTGTTGCTCGAAATACTTCTCGAAAGTCACTGTTTACAAGGGTTTCAGCGTTTTTTGTTTCTTATCGTTTCATGTATCGGAAAGTAAAGTCTTTTTCTGTGGATTAGTTAATGCTTGTAATTGATTAACTTAATGCTTCAAATTTACTAATTTGTTTTCCTTTGTTTTGCTGTTATTAAGATGATTTTTTGCTGCTAATATGTATTTTTGATATATGGTAAAAGCAAATAGCAGCATGCTAAAGTCCTTTTCAAATGGCAGTTTTATGCTTTGCAAAGTTTACTTAACATGGCAGTTGGTATGCCAAGTCAACAAACTGAATTGACAACCATAAGTTAACAAACTATTTTTGATACTGTGAATATTGATGGTTCATTCAAGCCTTTAAACTTTGATATTGAATAAAGCCAGTATGTGTAAATTGAAGAATGTATTTTAATAGTTAAATATTTCTTTTTTGTACCTTTGGTTCAACTATGATTATTGGATTTTTCAAGAAATCGGCATTTTTGATTACTTTAAGTTTATTCAATTTTGTAACTTCAAATGTTTTTGCTCAATCGGTCAGTGCTTCATTTTTAGATACAATCGCATTAATACATCCGATATTTAGAGCTGAATGGTCAGATGAGTACATTGAATCTGGAAATAAAAAATTTATATTAAAAGATTACGAAGGAGCCATAGTAGATTTTACAAAGGCGATTATGATTAATCCTGATAGTGTTAATGCATATTTACTTCGAGGACATGCTAAATTTAGATTAACGGATAGCAGAGGAGCAATATTAGATTTTACCAAAGCGATTGAACTTAATCCAACTGATGGTGAGGCATATATTATGCGAGGAATCAATAAAGTTGAATTAGAAGATGACCGAGGAGCAATATTAGATTTTACCAAAGCGATTGAACTTAATCAATATAATGGTCGTGCTTATTATTGGCGAGGTGTAACTAAAATAAAAATAGGTAAAAAGGATAGCGGATGTTTAGATTTATCTAAAGCGGGAGAGTTGGGTTATGACAAAACTTATAAAGCAATGATAATATTATGCAAATAGAGAACTGCAAAACCACAACATTTTGAATTACAAGCTATTAATTTTATGTCTATTTCAATTAACTAATTTTATCACAAGTAAACCACTATGATTACTAAATTCTTGAAGAAATTAAAAATAGGTTTGTATTTTTTTCCTGTACTTATTCAGGCTCAAATTCAAGTGCAAGACTATTCAAAAGTTGAGGAAGTTAGAATTGAGAAGTATGATACAAGTTATTTCCAACCAAATTACAAGTTTGATAACTTGCCTGTGATGAACGGATTAGTGGGGCATACTTTGATATTTTTGAAAGAGCCAATGTCTAACTATGGATATGAAATCTTTCAAAAAGGGATTAAGCAAAAATCTTATAATGCATTTGAGAAATACCTATTTCAAAATTGCAAAATAGAAAAGGTGGTAAATGGTCAATTTTATTTGAGTTGTTTGGGTGATTCACTAATGTACAAGCCATCTTTTAGTGATGAAAAGAGTATTTTAATTTTAGAAGGATTTGAAAAGTTCAAAAGCAGGCATATAAATAAACAATTTTTCTCTTTATCAACTGTGAAATTTACATCCTTAGAAAATATGGAGATTCAAGTGATTCAAGGGCAGGCTTTGAAAATTGAAAGTATAGAAATTGCTAAACTAGATAAATATAATTTGGGTGTTGGATTTAAATTTTCTAGCCAAAATCAAAACTTTACCATTGGAATGCCCTTTGGTGATTTTTATCTTGAATATGGAGGCGATCCCAAAGGTAAAATTGATTTCACATTTGAATATATCAACAAGTTAGAAATTGTTGATGAAGCCTTGAATTCGGCAATTAACAAGTCGCTATTTAAAAAGAATATTCTAAAAGGTGAAATTGTTGTTGGAATGACTGAAAAAGAAATCAGAATTGTTTGGGGAATGCCGACAAGAGATAAGATGTCAGCTGGGTATGATAAAATAATGATTTATGAAGCTGGTGGTACAACTTATTACTTGTATATGAAAGGTAAAAAACTTGATAGGATTTCACAGATTTGAATTGATTATTATATAAGGAATAGTAAAATTTCTCTGAATGAAGCAGCAATTTAATAACCGTTTTAAAGCCTTATCCATTGTTAATGTAATGGTTATGTGTTTAGTGTTTAATATTCAGGCTCAGACTTCAGTTTCATATTTTGAATCTGGAAATACTAAATTTGATGCAAAGGACTATCGAGGAGCTATAATTGATTTTAGTAAAGCTATAGAATATAATAATTATTATGTTGATGCATATATGTTGAGAGGCCATTGTAAGAGTATTTTATTGGATTTTAAAGGGGCTGTGGTAGATTATACTAAGGCATTAGAAGTTGATCCCAAATTATCTTATGTTTATTTTGCTAGAGCATATGCCAAAAGACAATTGGAGGATTATCGAGGTGCACTGTTAGATTATAATAATTATATAAGTATAAAGCCGTTTGACTCAAAAGCATATACTAATCGAGGTGTAGTAAAGTACAGTTTAGAGGATTATCAAGGCGCAATTGAGGATTTAACAACAGCAATCGAGTTAGACCCCAATGATATGAAAGCTTATTATAATAGAGGTTTAGCCAAGTATGCATCAGGGCTAGTTGATAGTGGATGTTTAGATTTTTCAAAAGCTGGCGAGTTAGGAGATGGAAATGCCTATGATTTGATTAGAAAGTATTGTAAATAGAATAAAGGCATAAAGTTTAAATTGCCTAAAGTAGAAACAATATGGAAAACAAAGCAGAACTAACGAGAAAAGAAGTAATTATGTTAATTGCTGTAAGCCATAGCGGTATAAAACTGGCAGGTGTAAATTTACAGGGATTAAACCTAAGTCGTGCAGACCTACGCGGTGCAAACCTAACAAAGGCAAACCTAAGCGGTGCAAACCTAAGCCGTGCAGACCTAACAAAGGCAAACCTAAGGCTTGCTGACCTAAGCGGTGCAGACCTAGGCGGTGCGAACCTAAGGTTTGCAGACCTAACAAAGGTAAACCTAAGCGGTGCAAACCTGAGCTATGCAGATTTAAGAGATTCAAACCTTGAAGATTTAAATCTAAGCGGTGCAAACCTAAGCCGTGCAGACCTAAGGGATGCAAACTTAAGGGGTGTTGTAGAACACCTAAGCCGTGCAGATCTAAGCGGTGCAGATCTAAGCTGGGCAGACCTAAGCCGTGCAGACCTAAGCCGTGCAAACCTAAGCCGTGCAGACCTAACAAAGACAAACCTAAGCGGTGCAAACCTGAGCTATGCAGATTTAAGAGATTCAAACCTTGATTATGCAGATCTAAGCGGTGCAAACTTGAGCTATGCAGATCTAAGAGATGCAAACCTTGAAGATGCAGATCTAAGCGGTGCAAACCTGAGCTATGCAGATTTAAGAGATTCAAACCTTGAAGATGCATGCCGAAGCGGTGCAAATCTAACAGGTGCAATAGGATATAGCCATTAAAATTATGATATCACAATTACAGAAGTAACCATAATATTTTTAGCATAATCTCTATATTTTGCTGCTAATCTACATTTAATATTATTGATTAGAAATATAAAAAATTGATTATGTGTATTTTAGTTTAATTACTTCACTTTCTGTATCGGAAAGTAATGTAGTTGGAGTATTTTTATTTTTACATTATAGCCTTAAGCCACCACCAGCGCGAAACATGGTTTTACGGTAGTACTCTTTTGGGTCATTTTCAAACATCATGGATATCTCCATATTGATAAATTGGTCTTGATATGTTTGATAATAGGGTCTGAGGACTAATTTTAATTTGGGTGTTTGTCCATTCGATAAATGAACGACGTATTTTTTATATCGGTATTGACCATTTTCTTCGCCAACATAAATAAAACTATCGATTTTTCCCGTCCAAGTGCTTTGAATAATACTGTCTCTATTTAGGTAACCTCCGCAGGCGCTTGGTCGATTTGGGGAATTCAAGTTTATTTTTCCAGTTTCCTGCCATCGGATTACATATGTTGAGTCAGTGCTCCAATTTATTGTATCAATGCTAAAAAGAAAAATTGAGTCTTTTCGTGTGGTATAGAGGTTGTATTTTTCGGCATTACAATCCAAATCCACGGTGTCGTAAAATTTAATATCTCGTTGGCTCCAGCTGAAGTCTAGTTTCCATTCACCTCCTAAATACCAACCAAATTCTTTGTGTGGACTATTTGGACTATACGGATCTGCCGGTACTTCGCAACTTTGAAATAATGCAAAAACAATGATAGGTAATAATTTTATTAGGTAGATAGGAAATGGTTTTTTATGTTGCGCCATGTTAGTCATTATTTAATTGAATTTGAATATTTTAGTGTTCGAATATAGAATGTAATATTCTGTTTCTACATGAATTATTAATTAATTATTTATATTTTTATTTTTCAAATTTTTGAGGCTAACTAATTGATGACTTAAATGATTTAATTATATGTTTATTTAGTTGCCAATTTTATGATTTCAAGGTGGTAGATATTGGATATTATGGAATTCGATAGTAAAATTTGTAGTTTTACACCATGAAAAAATCCTTGTTGCTGCTGTGTTTTGTGAGTGCTGCAATTTCGCTATACTCCCAGACGGTGAGGGAACTGATAGCTAAAGGCAGCGAACAGGTTCAGGCAGAGGATTATAATGGGGCAGTGGCCACGTTTACCGAAGCAATTAAGTTGGATTCTTCCTATGCTCCTGCATACTTCTTTCGGGGTATGATTCATGCAAAACAAAAGAATTTTCAAGATGCGATGGTGGATTATTCCGTTGCATTGCTGTTGAATCCCAATTATGATTCGCCCTATTACTACCGTGGTGTTGCCAAGCTTTCGTTAGGGAATGATACCGGTGCTTTGGCGGATTATACGAAGGCTATCGAACTGAATCCCAAGTTCGAGGAAGCGTTTATGGAACGGGGCAATTTAAAATACAGAATGGCCGATTATCGAGGAGCTATGTTGGACTATAATCAGGTGATTACCCTAAATTCCCAAAGTGCTACTTCCTATAGTAAGCGTGCCTTTGTAAAAATTCAATTGGAAGATTATAAAGGAGCGATCGCTGATTGTACCAAGGCCGTAAAAATCAACCCCAGGGAAGAAAATGGGTTTTTCTATCGTGCCGCGGCAAAAACGCAACTGCAAGATTATCGTGGCGCCTTGTTGGATTATAACAAGGTGATTAATATTAATCCCCAAAATGCCCATGCCTATTTAAGTCGGGGATTGATCAAACATCTCTTGGATCAAAAAGAGTCGGGATGCTTGGACTTGTCAAAAGCCGGCGAATTGGGCATCGAAAAAGCATATCCAATGATTAAACAATACTGCAGAAAGTAGTCTATTTGTGCGTTGGCCGCTCTTGGCTGACTCGCGTGCATGGAGTTTTTAATCGAGTAATCTCGGGTTGCGAGCCTCGATGTTACCACTTTGGTTGTAACTTTATAGGAAATTGTATAATGAAAGTGGGTTTTATTCAAATATGAAGTTATTTATCCAGCATATGGTAAGCTTACGTTGCAAGATGTTGGTTAAGACGGAACTGCTAAGGTTGAACTTGCGTTATACCTATTTAGAACTTGGCGAGGTGCATCTTACAAGTCCTATATCCGAAAGCAAAAGGAAACTTCTTCGTGATCGATTGAAGTTGTCTGGATTGGTCTTGATGGACGATAAAAAAGCCATTCTTATTGCTAAAATCAAGCGCACCATCGTGGAAATGATTCATATCCACGATGAGCTTCCCGATGTAAAGTATTCGGTGTATCTAAGTTCAATGATTCAGAAGGATTATCATTCAATTTCAGAGCTTTTTTCTAAAACAACGGGGATGACCATCGAGCATTTTATCATTTTGCATAAGATTGAAAAGGCCAAAGAGTTGATAATGTATAATGAGTTGAATTTTACAGAAATTGCATTTAAACTACATTACAGCAGTGTTGCTCATTTATCGCATCAATTTAAGAAAATAACTGGATTAACGCCTACATTTTTTAAAGGGTTGCAATTACAACAGCGCACCAATTTGGAGGATATTTGATACAAAAGATGCAATATTTACTCCGAATTGTGTAACGTTCTTACGCAGTAGTAAGTGCAACTTTGGTAGGAAGATAATCCTACAAACGATGAAAAAAATTCTGGTTGCTGTTGACTACTCTCCTTCGGCCCAACGGGTGGCAGAACAAGCGCACGTATTGGCCAAATCCATGAA